>Ga0169931_10010299_pt1 | contig 13332 bp, 13 predicted proteins | sample Kivu_15m_20L_FD_129675 | JGI IMG/M metagenome (GOLD analysis project Ga0169931, IMG submission 129675) | Freshwater microbial communities from Lake Kivu, Western Province, Rwanda to study Microbial Dark Matter (Phase II) - Kivu_15m_20L... | ecosystem: Environmental > Aquatic > Freshwater > Lake...
GCTTGGGTTGCCAAACTGCAACACCAACTTGAAAATTTAAATTAAGCAAAATGGAAATTATTTATGGAAATTATTTTTAAAATTGCCAAAAATTCTCAGGAAATGAAAATTGCTCATGACTTGATTATTAAGCACTATCAGCATTTGAACATTGATCAAACAATTTTTGAAGAAACTATTGATGAAATGGTTAAAAGAAATAACTACCAAATGTTATTGGCTTTTGCTAAAAGTGCTGATGGCTTAGAATTATTGGGTATAGCTGGTTTTTGGGTGTCAAGAATGTTTTATTGCGGAAGATATTTACAAGTTTCAAATTTAATTGTTAATGAAAAATTTCGTAGCAATGGAATTGGAAAAAAAATTTTGCAATATTTAGAGATCATTGCATTGAAACAGCAATGTTTAAAAATTGTTCTTGATTCATATACTGAAAATAAACGTTCACATTCACTTTATTTTGGTGAAGGCTTTTATATCAGAGGTTTTCATTTTGTAAAGGATCTATAAAGTTAAAATTAGAAAATCAAATTACTGCCGATTTATTTTTTGCAAATTAACTACAATATCATTTCGATCATTAAAAAAAATTATAACAAAATTTTTTTTAATGATAGAATTTTTATAAATTATTATTGAAGCTTTGTTGTAAAATTAGATCAAAATTATCATCGATCTTTTTTCCTAAATCAGCAAATGATGTAACTCCATAATCTTTAATTCCGCAGGGAATAATTCTTTGAAAACCCGATAGATCGCAATCGATATTTAAAGCGATGCCATGATAACTAACCCATTTTTTTAATTTGATGCCAATGGCCGAAATTTTTTTTTCGCTTAAAGGATCACCTTTCTTGGTTTCAACCCAAATTCCAACTCGATCTTTGTGAATTTTTCCAGCAATTTGATAATAACTTAAAAGATTAATAATCCATAGTTCGAGGAAATTGATGAATTTTGCGACATCGGGAGGATTGGGATAAAAAAATTTTTTTAAATCAAGCATAACATAAATTATTTTCATCCCAGGGCAATGATAAGTATATTTTCCTCCGCGATTGGTCTGATAAATTTTTTGATCCGTGATGTTTAATAAATCTTCAGGCTTGGCACTGACTCCTGCCGTGTAGAGCGCTGGATGTTCTAAAACCCAAATTAACGATTTGGCTTGCTGATTAATTATTTTGTCAACTCTTGAAGTCATAAATTCCAGAGCTTCATCATAATCAACTAAATTATTGCTAAATTGCCATTCCAGATTGTCGATAAAATTGTTAAAGTTTGCTTGAATCATAAATTTGCGTTAAAATTTAAACTAGATTTTAATTTGTTTGAATGTAAATTGAAAGATCTAGATTTATGGCATTTCAACTTTAAAGTTGATCATAACAAAAAATAATAAAAAATATGATTGGGAAACTTTCAGGAAATATAGATCAGGTTAATGATGATCACTGCATAATTGATGTTAACGGAGTTGGTTATGTGGTGCATATTTCCCAAAAAACAGCGAGCTATATTCGCCAATATCCTGCCAATAATAAAATTAGTTTGGTTATTGAAACTAGGGTTAAGGAAGATGCTATTGAGTTATTTGGTTTTGCTAATGCTATTGAAAAAATATGGTTTATGGAATTGTTAAAAGTGCAGGGTGTGGGAGCAAAAATGGCTCAAAAAATTCTCAGTGCTTTGAATATTGATGAGCTTGCCAAAGCATTGGTTGCAAATGATACCAAAACTTTTAGTAAAATTTCAGGAATTGGTCCAAAATTAGCTTCAAGATTAACTACTGAATTAAAAAATTCTCCGCAAAAACTGGGAATTGATTTAGGTGATTTTGAGATTTCAAATATTGCTAATCAAACCTCGAGTTTGTCACAAATTATGCAAGATGCCCTTTCGGCTCTTGAAAATCTTGGCTATAAAAAACATGATTGTTTAAAAGTTCTTGATTTTTTTACTGCTCAAGATCAAGATATTACCCTAGAAAATCTTATTACAACAAGCTTAAGAGAGCTTGCTAAAAAAAGATAAAAATTATTAAAGTTAGTTATTAAATAATTAAAAATGTTGAGAGTTAACAATTATGAAGCAAACCAATTTAGCAACTAATTTAGCGAGCAAAGGAACAATTCTTGATCCTAATTTAATTGATAGCGAAATAGCTGAGATGAGTTTACGGCCATCATATCTTAAAGATTTTTTAGGACAAGAAAAGCTTAAGGAAAATCTTGAGGTTTTTATTCGTTCAGCAAAATCAAGAGGTGAATGTTTGGATCATGCTTTATTTCACGGACCTCCCGGCCTTGGCAAAACAACTTTGGCCCAAATCATTGCCCATGAAATGGGGGTAGGGTTTAAAAGCACCTCTGGGCCAGTAATTTCAAAATCAGGTGATTTAGCGGCTATTCTTACTAACTTGCAACATGGCGATGTTTTATTTATCGATGAGATTCATCGACTCAATAAAAATGTTGAAGAGGTTTTATATTCGGCGATGGAAGACTATAAGCTCGATATCATAATCGGCGAGGGACCCAGTGCCCGAGCAATCAAAATTGATTTGCCAAAATTTACCTTGGTTGGAGCAACAACGCGAATTGGTCTAATTGCCAATCCTTTAAAAGATCGCTTTGGTATCCCTTTACGAATTAATTTTTATAACACTCAAGAGCTTGAGCAAATTGTTTTAAGAGATTCAAAAATTTTAAATATTGGTATTGAACAACAAGCTTGTAATGAAATTGCCAAGCGATCACGAGGAACTCCTCGAATTGCCATTCGTTTGCTTAAAAGAGTTAGAGATTATGCAACTGACAGTGAAAAAAAACAAATTGATTTGGCGATTACAAATTATGCATTGCAATGTTTAGAAATTGATAGCCATGGTCTGGATTCTTCAGATCATCGTTATTTACGTTTTATTGCTACGAATTATCGAGGTGGTCCAGTAGGTATCGAAACTATTGCTTTTGCGATAGGCGATGAAAAAGATACCATTGAAGATAGTATTGAGCCATATTTGATTCAACAAGGTTTTATTGAAAAAACTCCACGAGGCAGAATCATTACCGAAAAAACTTGGGCAATTCTAAAAATTTTATGAAAAAAATTTTAATTATCATTACAGGTAGCGTAGCATGTTACAAAACCCTTGATTTGATCCGCTTGCTTCGAAAAAAAAATTATCAGGTTAATTGTATTTTAACTAAATCAGCCAGTGAATTTATTTCGCCATTATTGGTCTCTTCGCTATCAGCCACGCCAACTTATCATCAGCTTTTTGCTCTTGATGATGAAGTTAAGATGGGTCATATCAGGCTAGCTCGTGAAAATGATTTAATCGTTATTGCTCCTGCGAGTGCTGATTTTATTGCTAAAATTGCTCATGGCAATGCTGACGATTTAGCTTCTTGCGTTGTTTTGGCAAGTGATAAAAAAATTATTCTTGCCCCAGCCATGAATGAAAAAATGTGGTTAAATGACATCACTTCACAAAATTTAAAAAAATTAACTGAGCAAGGTATTGAAATTATTGAGCCAGAAAATGATCTCCTAGCCTGCGGTGAGGTAGGTATTGGCAAGATGGCAAATATTGAAAAAATTTTTGAAGAAATTGAAAATTTTTTAGCAATCGAAAATTTATTAAGTGGTAAAAAAATTTTAATCACCGCTGGATCAACCCGTGAAATGATCGACAGTGTTCGCTTTATCGGCAATAATTCCTCAGGAAAACAAGGCATCGCTTTAGCAAAAATCTTAAAACAAGCTAATGCCCAAGTAACAATGATTGCCGGAAATATTGTTTTGCCAATACCTCTTGAATCGACTAATGTCAAAAGGGTAACAAGTGCACAACAGATGTTTGATGCAGTTAAAGAAAATCTTCATGGAATCGATGTTTTTATTGGCTGTGCAGCTGTTGCTGATTTTAAAATTAAAAACCCTAGCTATGATAAAATTAAAAAAAATATCCTAAAAAATTTGGCATTGGAATTTGAGCTAAATCCAGATATTTTAGAATTTGTTGGTAACAATCCCAATCGTCCTGAAATGGTTATTGGTTTTTGTGCTGAAAGTCAAAATTTGTTGGCTAATGCCAAGGATAAATTATTGAAAAAAAATTGCGATATGATTATTGCCAATGATATTGAGCAGGGCAAAATTTTTGGCAGTGATTTTACCAAAGCAATTATTGTTGAAAAAAACTTTTTGATAAATTCAAAAGATTTAGAGATGTCTTCAAAACCAGATAAATCAATAGTTAGCAATGATTTAGGAAAAGTTAGTAAACAACAATTAGCATTAGTTATTTTAAATAAAATCAAAGAATTTTTTGTTAAAATAAATAATCTTCAAGAAACAAACTAAATTTTTTTATAATCAACCCTTGAAATAGAATAAACTAACTATTAACTATTTTTGGAAATATTTTTTTAAAAATTTAAAAGCACGTAAATTATTATGACTAATAAAAAAAATTCAAAAAACACTAAAGAACATAACATTAAAGAGCATAACGCAAACGAGCATTTTGATCATGATCATCAAGGTGAAGAAACTCATGGCGATAATCATAAATCCAAAAAAACTTCTCCACATCATAAAGCTCAAGTTAATAATAACGATGGTGATAAATTTAATTTTAGTGTTGAGGTTGGCAAAGTTTTACAACTGATGATTAATTCACTTTATACCAACAAAGATGTGGCATTGCGGGAGTTGATTTCCAATGCTTCAGATGCTTGTGATAAAATGCGTTATTTATCAACGCAAAATGCTAATATTCTTGATGACGAATTAAAAATAACAATTACCACTAACAAAAAACAAAAACTATTAACTATTACTGATAACGGTATCGGCATGAATCGTGAAGATTTGCTTGCAAATCTTGGAACCATTGCCAGATCAGGAACTGAAAATTTTATTAAATCTTTGACAGGCGATAAGCAAAAAGATGTGCAGTTAATTGGACAATTTGGGGTAGGTTTTTATTCAAGCTTTATGATTGCAAATCAGGTTGAGGTGATCTCAAAAAAATATGATGATAACAAGGCTTGGCATTGGCAATCAAGTGGTGTTGAGCAATTCGAGCTAAAAGAATTTATTGATGAAAATCCTGATGACCAACTCAAAAGAGGAACAAAAATAATTCTTCATCTTAAAGACGATGCCGAAGATTTTCTTGATCGTTTTCATATCAAACATGTCGTGCAAACTTATTCCGATCATATTAATTTTAAAATCGATTTTATCCCTGAAAATTCAGAAGAAGGTGCCAAAGTTGAAACGCTCAACACTGCCTTAGCGTTGTGGAAAAAAAATAAAGATGAAATTAACGCTGAACAATATCAAGCATTTTATAAAAATATTGCTCATTTACCCGGTGAGCCATTTATGACTATTCACAGTGTGGTTGAGGGCTTGGTGAGTTATACTAATTTGCTGTTTATTCCGTCAATGAAGCCTTTTGATTTATTTCATCCCGATCGAAAATCTTGCGTTAAACTTTATGTTAAAAAAGTTTTTATTAGCGAAGAGTTGAGTTTGGTTCCAGCTTGTATGAGGTTTTTACGAGGTTTGATTGACTCAGATGATTTGCCGTTAAATATCAGTCGTGAAACTTTGCAACACAGTGCTGTGCTTGATAAAATCAGAAAATCAGTGGTTAATAAAGTGTTAAGCGAGTTGAAGAAAAAATCTCGTGATAATGAGGAAGAATATTTAAAATTCTGGAATAATTTTGGAGCGGTTTTAAAAGAAGGGTTGTGTGAGTCATCTGATTTTCGTGAGAAAATTTTAGAAATTTGTCGTTTCAATTCTTCAAAATCGCCAGAAAAATTAATTACGATTTCTGATTACATCGAGAGAATGAAGGCTGGACAAGAGCGAATTTATTTTTTAACTGGTGAAAATATTGATAAAATTAAAGCTTCTCCGCAACTAGAAGTGTTTTTACAAAAAGATATTGAAGTGCTTTATTTAACTGATCCAGTCGATGAATTTTGGGTGACGGTGATGATGCCATTCAAGGAAAAAGAATTTCAATCAATCAATCGTCATGATGTTGATTTAGAAAATATTGATAAAAATCCTCAAGATAAAAAAGACGATGAAGAACAAAAAGATGAGCAGATTAAAGATGCAACTCTTAGCAAATATGATGGGCTTTTGGCATTTTTCAGCGAGGTTCTGGTTAATAAGGTTGAAAAGGTCAGGGTTTCAAAAAAATTAACTGGTTCACCAGTTTGTTTAGCGGTTGGTGCAGGGTCAATGGATATTCGCTTGGAGCGTTATTTACTTGAGCAAAAACAAATTAATTCAGCTTCGGCAAAAATTTTAGAAATTAATCCGCAAAATCCAATTATTCAAAAATTAAATAACGAATTTGCAGATCAAAATAAAAAAGAACAGAATAGCGATATCGTCAGAACCTTGTTTGATTTAGCCTGCGTAATTGAGGATGAGCCAATCAAAGATACCGCAGATTTTTCACGCAGAATCCAAAAAATTCTGCAAATTTAAATTTTGATTAAAGATTTATAAATATTGTTAATCATCATTATCTTTCTTGCAAAACTCTTTTAAATCGTTAGCTTTGAGCAATAATTGTTGGTCGTTAATATTTTTTTTATCTAATTTATTAATTATTTTATTGGCAATTTTTAAACATTTTTCTTTTTGCTCAATCAATAAATTAAATTCAGCTAAAGCAAGGTTAGCGTTGGTTTCGTCGTTTATTTTAATGTAAGAGCTAGCGAGAGTTTTAAATAAAATCGGATTATTTTGCTCATATTTTTGAGCTTCTTTAAGTTTGCTAATTGCCAATTTTATCAAATCATGATCATGATCTTTATTGCTAATTAAGGCTAGAGCAAAACTAATTTTTGTTAAGGCTGTATCCTTGGCAGATAGCATATTGATGGCTTGATTATAGGCAAGAATTGCTTGTTGATTTTTACCGCTTTCAAATAAAATTTGTCCCAATAAATCATACAAAAATCCAGATTTAGGTTTTTCTTTTATTAACCAATCAATATTTGATAAAGATTGATCAAGTTGACCTTTACGAAAATAAGCTATGGCTTTGATGTATCGTGAATAAAAATCATGATTATTTTGATATTTTGTAATTAATTCATCCGGATTTTCAAGAAAACCTTCGAGCTTGGCAAGAACCATATTCATTTGCGGTTGTAACTGCTGATTTATTTTGTGATTGGAATATTTATTTTTTGCAGTGCGAGCTTTGATTAACTCAATTCTTTTACTGCTGATTGGGTGAGTTAAAAGATATTCGTCAATTTGTTCTTTATAGCCAATCATTTGGCTATTAAAAAAATTTAAAACTTCAACCAAGCCATTAGCAGGATAGGCTAATTTATCGAGATAATTTAAGGCTTGCGAATCAGCGGATTCTTCTTGTCCACGGGTGTATTTAATCATCAAGCGTTGAGCACTTTGTGAACCTCCCATGATTATCGCTGAACCTGCATCAATTGAGCCAGATGCCATTGCTCCAATTCCCAGTAGATAACTTAAAATCATGGCATTTTGGGCATCTTCATAACCTTCATTGGCTCGAGCTAGATGTCCTGAGGCGATATGACCTGTTTCATGAGCAATTACTCCGATTAGCGAGTCTGGAGTTTTATATTTGCGGATTAATCCAGTGTTAATAAAAACCTTTTGACCATTGCTAACAAAGGCATTAATTGAATCGTCATTGATGACATATATTTCAATTTCCTTGGGATTAAGCCCAGCTTGAATAAAAATTGGATCGGCAAGTTGATGCAAAAATTTTTCAATTTCACGATCGCGAATTATTGCAATATTGGCAAAACTTGAGCTAAGTGTAAAAAAATTGATTATAAAAAAATGCAAAATAAATATTGCAAAAAAAGATAATATTTTTTTATATGAATGATTTATATTTAAATTTATGAACATCTAAAGTTTTATAAAATTAATTAAACAATGTAGACTAGGATTATTAGATTTTGCAAGTTTTTTTTAAATAAATAGTTTTAAATTACAGAGATAAAATATTAAAATATTTAACAAAGTTATGGGTAAAGGCTATATTGACCAATCTATCTTAAACACTCTTAAATCCTTGGTGGTTTTGGCATTATTTATTTTATTTTTTGCAGTTTTTATTCATTTGGCGAAGAGCAATTTTCATGTTAATCAAAAAGAAGTAACCCTTAAAATTGATTTAAAAAATAAAATTAATCTTTGTCTTCCTGAAAAAAATAATAAGGATAACTAAAAGTTAACAAAATTTGTGAATAATCAAGAGTTAATAACTTTATTTATTGAAAAAATTAAAGCTGAGGATGGTTTAGCGATTAACACTGCACTTTCCTATCAAAAAGATCTTGAATTATTTGCAATTTTTTTAAATAAAAATAATCATCAAAATTTTTTTATTAACATAGAAACTATCCGCGATTATCTTTTTTACCTTGATCAACAAGGTCTTCAGGCATCATCAGTTTCCCGAAAAATATCATGTTTAAAAAATTTTTATAAGTTTTTATTGCAAGAAAAATTTATTGCCCATAATCCAGCATTTGAATTAGAAAGACCAAAAAGAATCAAAAAAATTCCCAAATTTTTAAGCGAAGAAGAAATTTTTAAAATGCTTGAGATAATTAATTCCAATCAAAGTGAATTTGGCATAAAGCTTGGAACCATGCTTGAGCTCATGTATTCATCGGGATTAAGAGTTAGTGAATTAGTTTCGTTAAAAATTAGTGATTTAAATTTTGAAAATAAGCAATTGAAAAATTATTTAATAGTCAAAGGCAAGGGAGGAAAAGAGCGTTTAATTGGCTTAAATAAAGCAACTCTAAAAATTTTGAATAAATATTTAGATTATCGTCAGGCTATTGGCTTAAATGATTGTAAATGGCTATTTGCAGGAAATTTTCGAGCTAGCAAATCAAAAAATATTGATAAAATTAGTAAAAAAAAATCTTTAAATTATAGTCATATCACAAGACAAAGATTTCATTCAATGCTCAAAGAATTAGCTGTTAAATCAGGAATTGAGCCATCAAGAGTTCATCCTCATGTAATTCGTCATTCCTTTGCAAGTCATTTATTAAATAATGGCATTGATTTACGATTGTTGCAAGAGTTGCTTGGGCATAGCGATATTTCAACAACAGAAATCTATACTCATATCATGAATAATAAGTTAAAACGAACCCTTGAAGACAATCATCCGTTATCCCTTGGCATTTCTAGCATTGTTAAAACTTAATTAAATACCAGTTAAGATTATAAAATATTTTAAATTTTGTAACAATTCAATATTTCGTTGACTTTAAAAAAAAACAATTGATTTTTAAGATAACCTAATTTATAAGTTAAAAAAATATTAATTTTTATGGCAATTGGCGTAAGGGGTATTTCCTTGTTCAGCAAATTAAAAAACAGATCCCTTGAAAATTTGAGTTTCAATGCTGATTTGTCTGATCCTGATCTAATCAGCTTTTTATTGGCCCTTAGCAACGAAGAAAGGCTGAAAATAGTCGAGCAATTTAATATTAATCCACAGATAATTAAAAACGTTATGGAACAACAAAATTTTTCTAATAATCTTCAAAAAGTTATACAAGATATTAATACTGAGAATAATACTGCAAGATCAAACTCTGGTGAAGTTGCAAGCCAATCTAGTACTCCCTTTCTAGATCCTTCAGAAAAGGCTAGAAAAGCTGAATATGTTCGAAGAGTCTTAGAAGGATTAAGGGCAGAAAGCACTTCATCCTCGAGCTCTACGGGTTCTTCCACGGGTTCTTCTAACGCTTCATTTTCAGATGATTTAAGAAATAATCAAAACAATCTTGATAACCCAAATAGTCAAGTTAAGGTAAGTGATTCTAAATCCCAAAAAATTTCTTCAGCAAGAGCTCAGGAAATCCATACAAATATTTTTGACGATCAAATATCTGGATCAAGACAAGGAAAATTAGAAATCGAAAAAAAATTATTACAAACTCTTGAAGAAAAATTCAATTTATCTAAAGAATCTTTGCTTGCAGATGAGCCAAATCCAAAATTTAGTGAAATTTTAAAAAATGCTTTCAAAGCAGGTGGTGATAAAGATCCTAAGCTTGCTGAAGTTAAGATGTTGGTTAGTGCAATCGGTCAAGCTAATGATAAAATCAATCAATTAGAAATAAAAAAACAAGATGAAAAATTAAGACAAGAAATGATAAAAATTCTTGAAGAGTCTGAAGAGATGATTGCCTTTCAACTTCATCAAGAAAGAAGAATGAGAAATATGGTGATTGTTGTTCCAGCCCATAAAGCTCAATCAATTAACGAAATTTTTGGCAATGCAGGAATTATTCACAATGCTAGCCAAGTTGAAAACGAAGGAAATCAAAATAATCCTAACGGTAATTCACAATCAGCAAATCAAAATCAGCAAGCAACTGAGCAACCAACCCAAGTTGTTGAAAAAGTTGTGTTAATAGAGATAGCATCTCCAGTTGAGCATTTTAATCAATTATCAACAAACCAAGAAGCAAAAGCAAATGTTCCAGCAAAACCTCAATTATCATCAAATACTGCTCAAGGAACTTTGCCAACAACTCAAGGGCTAGGAGAGGCAAGTAAACCAGTTGTTGGAAGGTACACTGCGATTGTTACGGCTAGACTTGGTAACAACGAAAAAGTTGTTGGAAATGGATTATTCAAGGGATAAATACTAAAGTTAAAGTTAGATAAAAAATCAATTTATTTAACCCTAACCATTTATAAATTCTTTGTTAATAATTAACGTAATTTCTTGAGATATTTTTTTGTTAACTTGTTCTACTATTTTTAACTCATCATCACTAAATTTGCTTAAAACATAATCAGCTATATCAAATTGTAAATTAACGGGTCGTGAAATTCCCAAACGAATTCTTAGATATTCGTTACCAACCATTTCACTGATTGATTTCAAGCCATTATGCCCAGCATTTCCTCCTGCGGTTTTTATTTTAATTCTGCCAAGTTCTAAATCGAGCTCATCATGTAAAACAATTAGATTGGCAAGATTAATTTTATAAAAATTCATACATTCCCTAACCGCATTTCCTGAAAGATTCATGAAGGTTTGCGGTTTGATTAAAATAACATTTTTATTGGCAATTTTACCGCTAAAAAATTCGCTGTTGAATTTTAAACCATTATTTTGAAGATTATAATCAGCAATGATTTGATCGGCTAATAAAAAACCAAAATTATGGCGTGTAAATTGATATTTTTTGCCATAATTGCCAAGTCCAACTATTAGATGCATAATTAAAAATATTTTGAGATTTTTGGCCGATAAAATAAATTTAGAGTTGAAATGCTATAAGTTCTAATCTAAAAATATTTTTTAAAAACTTTATATTAAAACATGAAAAATTTTTTTGCATCGATAATTTTATTTTCAGTGATTTTTGGCTGTGCAAAAAAAACAAATTATGAGCCATATATAATCTCACAAAATCCTCAGATTAAAAGAATTGAAAGAGGTGATCATGATGTTTGCGTTTCGCTAAAATTAAATTTTGATAGCCAAGATATTAACCAAAGTAAATTATATTGGCGATGTCGGTTAACTTTTGCGAAATTTCGTCTAAATACCAGAAATACCAGAGGTTCTCAAGTGCAAAATCAACAGATTAACGATGAGATAAGCAATTTAGTTGCCCAAATTTCTTTAAAATTAGCTAGTGATTCTTTGGAAAATCTTTATTCACAAAATCTAAAATTAGATAATTTTCATCACCAAAGATGTCAGAAGTTAGGCTATGAAGTTGACACTGATGATAAATTAAAAATCGAAGAATATTTTACTTGCCGAAAAGCCTTGATTGATGAATATAATCTTTCAGCACCTTATGGTAATGAAGAATATTTGAAGTATAAAAATGAAACTTACGATATTGGGTTTGTAGTTGATCAAGCATTAACTAAAAATTTAAAAAAACAAAGTGAAGCACTTAGCAAATATCCGGATTGCAAAAAATATTCTTTTCGCTCAGAAAATTTTAAAAATTGTGCAAAAGCAATTGAAGATAACAAGCAGTGCTTAGCTAAAATTCCCGAACAGATTTATAAAAAAGATGGTCAAGAAAAGATTTTATGTCAAAAAAAAGTTTATGATAAATATGGCGATGAGTTGTTAATAGACTATGATAAAAAACAACAAGAAATAATTAAAAATAATTATAATGCTGATACTGCTAATGGCAATAACTTAGAATCGCTTGGCTTAAATCAAAAAATGTTTGTTGTTGAAAGCAAGGCTAAACTTGATGAAAAAAACACTTTAGAAAATGATCAAATATCTTTAAAAGAAAGAAGGCAAAAAATCAATTCACGAACTGAGTTATATAGCAAGAGTGAATTAACGAGGTTGCGTAGAATCTTCATCAGCTCTTGTCAAAAATCAATAAATCAGATAATTTATCAATATCGCGATAAACTTTTTGAGGATTGTGATAAGCTTTCAGAATATGATGAAATTGAAGATGAATAATACCATTTCCGGTTAAATAGGGATGATAACTTCGCATACAAAATGCTATGCCTAGGTGACTAGTAAATAATACCAATTCAATATCTAAAACTTTTTTAAATATTGAATTGGTATTATAGCTCTTGCAAAACAAGGCTTAGTGGTTTTAAAATGGCTATAGACGCATTGCAAATAAAAAAAGTTGTAATGACATAAATTTATTTATAATTAAAAATCTCAATCATTATGAGCAACGCAGGGCAAAATTTTTCTGAACAATTTTCGCAATTACTGGCAAATAATTCGCCACAGCAATTAGAAAAAATTTTTAGCAAATCTTGGCCATTTGAAGAAGCTCAAAGAATTTATAATAAAATTCACGGCAAAACTCCTGATAAAGGCTATGTGTTGTTTGAAACTGGTTATGGTCCATCTGGGCTTCCCCATATCGGTACCTTTGGCGAAGTGGTTCGCACTTCGATGGTTAGATTTGCATTTTCGTTAATTGCTCCGCAAATTCCTACCAAAATGTTTTGCGTTTCTGATGATATTGATGGATTACGCAAAGTTCCAGAAAACTTGCCCAATGCTGATTTAATCAAAGCCAACTTAGGCAAGCCTTTAACTTCAGTGCCTGACCCCTTTGGCACTCATCAATCTTATGGTCATCACATGAATGCAAGGCTGAGAAGCTTTCTTGACTCATTTGGCTTTGAATATCAATTTATTTCAGCTACTGAAAAATATCGCTTAGGAGCATTTGATGCAACAATGCTTAAGGTTTTAGAAAAATATCAAGAGTTGATGGA
>Ga0169931_10010300_pt1 | contig 13332 bp, 13 predicted proteins | sample Kivu_15m_20L_FD_129675 | JGI IMG/M metagenome (GOLD analysis project Ga0169931, IMG submission 129675) | Freshwater microbial communities from Lake Kivu, Western Province, Rwanda to study Microbial Dark Matter (Phase II) - Kivu_15m_20L... | ecosystem: Environmental > Aquatic > Freshwater > Lake...
GATCGTGAACGCTAAGTGCCCGTCTAAAATAAAATGCCAAAGCAAACCAAATCTTACGAACAAGATATATCACCTAATACCCCTAAATAAAAAAGCGAGATGAAAAATCAAATAAAACTTTAATTTGCTTTTTTGCTTGAAAGTTAACCTAAATTAGATGCATAAAGCTAGTCTTAGAATGCACCAAAAATTTTTACAACTGTCTTATAAAGTAAGGATCAAGCTGTAAACGGATAAGAAGGGCAGTCATAGTAAGTTGGAGCTGGAGTATAAGTGCGTATTCGTTTGAAGCAGTAAGAGTTCGCCACGCTCAAGAAATAAGCTTGGGCAGTTCTTGATTGATTGATTTTTTGCTAATTAATAACTGTTTTACATTATAAAAAATAATTATACAAGCAAGATGCTTTCTAAAGAAGAAAAACTGATATATGGCGAAGTACTCAGACAACAGGTAATTTTTCCTAACCAAGATTAAAGAAAAATAAGAAAGAAAACGTCAGTAAAGAGGAATGAAGCCTTCAGCTGCTATACCTAAAACGTATTCTCATCCTGTAGTGCTGGCTGACCCTTCTGCTTACGTGCCAGAACCAGCTACTTTTCTTGATCATAAAGAAGCTCTGCAAAAGCAACTAGAAAGCCAGCAGTACAATCCTTTTGGAAAAGCAGGCGGAGGTGCGCCGAATGCTAGAAAAAGTGCTCAAAATCAAGCAGGAAATCATGCTTAACATCACACAGGTTCAGCGTTATACTTACCTGCACGTAAAACATCAAAGAAACAGATTCTTAACGCATTCATACTGATATTAACAACTATCAAGGAAGATAAATCAACAGGGCAGAGATGTTGCAAGCTGAGATGGGCAACTATAATCAACCTGGTCAATCTATAAGCAGTCCTAGTGGAAATATTCTACCTGGTTAGTCTCCTCAGTGGCAAAAAAAGTATCATTAGGCTCAGCAAAAATATCAGAATTAAATTTCTCGACCTGAGTACCCTATAATGACCCAACAGGGTTATCCTCAGCCCAGAAACAGTTATCAATAGCCTCAGGTAAGAAACAGCTATCAATAACCACAGACCCAGGCTAGAAACAGCTATCAATAGTCTCCTAGCTATCGTCCTCAGCAATACTAGCCTCAAACTCAAGTCTATCACGAACCACAGCTTCATCAGCCCTAGCCTATCCGACGCTAACCATAAATACCTCGCAATTTATAGCCTTAAAAATAAGGCGAAGCTCATTAAATGTTCCGTCGTGGAGGTCGCAATTTGCTCATGCACTAGAACTAAACTGCAAACGAGCTAATAGTCAAGTATTTATAAAATGAAATAGACAAAAGCAGAAAATGTAGATGCAGGCCTTCTTGAAGCAGCAAATGGAAGAAGCTGAGCGACGAAAACAGTAATAAAAAGAAAAAATAAGAAGGTAATAAATGGAAGAATAAAAAAGAAATAGATAATATATCGAAATGCAAAATCGACGACTACAAGACTAGGAAAGAAAAAAACAAGAAGAAAAACAAAAACTTGTCGAAGACAATTTGAGAAATATTGCCAAAAGAAAGGAATTGTAACAATAGGCCAGAAATAAACTAGAACAAGAAGCTAGAAACAAAGTTGAGAGAGAAAGAGCTGAAGCTGAGGCTCACAAACGAATTCAGATGGAAAATTAACTGCTAAGGTAACAGGCGATGCGGCCAAATCCTAATACGACTATTACAACATCAGAATAAGATTTAAGTTCAAACTATGGAGGCAGCACTCATCACAAAGGATTCAATACGAACGTCTCCAGATAGTTTTTCAGAAAGGAGAAAGAAAGTCATAGAGATGTGCATGATAAAAAATTATAAGTTTTTACAAGTTAGATCCAGAAAATGAGAGATTAGATAAACAATCAGGGAGAGATGTTTCATAGATAAATGGAAAAAGTCAAAAGATAAGCTTCTCTAGCCTAAGATCAAAAAAGAAAGGCTGAAAAACAAATTTTATAGCTTAGACTTTAGCTTTAAAAACGCAACAAAGAAAGCGAATTAAGATTGATACAGGCTCTGCGTAGAAATGATCCTAGCAATTAATAGCCAAATAGAAGACAAATACCTCAGGCTAATCTTTAAGATACATATTAATAGCTTGAGTACTAGCAATAGCATGTCCCTAAAGCTCCACCTAGACAGCCTCCCAAACCGAATATGAGCAAAAAGAATAAATTGCAATAGCCAGTTGACATTAGAGAGCAACAAAGTCCTGTGCGAGAATAATATAATTCGCCAGCACAAAGACGCAAACTGTATTAATAATAGACTTTGCCCTATTAGGGTAGCATGGTAGGTACCCTTTAAGCAAACAGTAAGAAAATTCCATTGTCTTTACCTCAGGGAAACAAACTTACAATGTCTAATATTGCTCATTATGGCAAGTAACAATTCAACTATGGTTCACCTAAAAGAAACGAAGTTCTTTAAATACCTCATCCGGTTAAAAAGTAAAGAGAATACTCCGGAAAAGGTTACGGAGATGACTAATTAGATAGATTGGTGGGAAGTAGATAGGGAGATCGCAAGTGGGGCAAAATTAGTACTGTAAACGATGATATCACTAAAGAAATCTAAGATTTATTGAAAAAAAGATAGCCAGAAAAATACTATGAGAAGAACAAGATGAGCCAGGCAGGGCGACAAGTGCTTTCACGTGGAGGTCTGCCCTACTAAGGACCTAATCTAAATATGAATTCTAACGCAGTTAGCTCAGTTTCTATAAATGGTACGCTTGACATCGAAAAAGTGCAAGCTCGTAATGATAATAGATTGAGGTAGTTAAGAGCACTTGGCGTGGAAACGATAAACACTAATAATGATGATGACCTAAATAGACTAAACGACATTCTCAAGAACTATCATTGAATGATCGGATGATAAGTTTCTATAGATTTTATATTGTATTAGATAATAATAGTCAATGATATCATTGTTTAGAGAATCTTTTAAAGACATTCGCGATCCATCCTTGATATATACGACTTATTACGACTCCCTAAACTGTTTTATAAGAACCATTTTATCGCTGATAAAGCAAAGATACCTTACCATCTTCACGAAGATTTTAGCCGTCAGGTGCTATATAATAGCAAAAATACTTGCCGATCCCAGATAGAAAAGTTGTTGATTAAACAGTTTTGCAGCAAACACACCAGAATTGCCGAAGTGTAAAAGGATGCCATCTTTGAATACAAGCACCCGATGTGAAACAAAAAGTAGTATTTTTTAGATCGTGTACAGACCTAATTCTTACTAATCGGGCTATCCTTAAGAAACATGCAGATTTTTGTCTAAAATATATTGCAAAATCTTTCTTAAACTTGCCTTACTTTTGGAGGTTTTACGAAGGGTGTGCCCATCATGTCAAAAAGCGCTGCTTTTTGTCTATGCACGATATAAATGACTCCAGAATGCACCACTTGCTTCACTGAATCCTTGTAATGAATAATTTGCACATCTTTTTATATCTGAAGCTCGTAGGGTAAGTAGTATTTTCTGGCTATCATCTGCAATTGTTGCTGAGAATTTACCTGAACTTTTGTCTGCTGATGGGCGGGTTGCACTGAAATCTTGAGCTGTTCTTTTACACTGCCTAAAAAATTGTTGATTCTAGGATTTTTATCGAGCTTGCGGTTGACTATGCTCATGTTGAGTGTCGTGTCTGCGATGCTGCGTAGAGTGCTATTGCCCAAAGATGACCTATCACGACCTTGAGTGATCATACCTCCCTATTCTGTTTTTTGTTAGGTGTTTATGCTTGTCAAGAGCGATCCTTTGCTTTTTTATTTGAAAATTTATTTTATTTGTTTTGAGATCTAGCAAGAATTCGATCGAGTGACTTCAATCTGACGTTACATCTGCCTTCCACGTCCCTTTGATTATTTATTTGTTTTACTTTCTTTGACTCCTTTAGATTATTTGCTCTCTTTGATCGGCTTTGATTCCTTGCTTTCTTTTGCTATTTTTGACGAGCGACTTTCTTTTTCCTACTTAAGGTCTTTTTCTTTAGAAAAAAGCCTTTTGAACAATGACATGCCCTTGGCATCTGACTTGGAATGTTTTGGTGAACTTTTTATAGTGTCTTCTTGAAAAAATGGGTGATCTAGGATCTCTTGTAATGTAAGTCTTTAGTCGTAGTTGATAACGAAAATGCCTTGGATAAGGTCCTTGAGTTCTGGACTTATTTTTTGTGAAGAAGGAAAGGCGTACTGACAAGTTTTGACTTTTTCTAGTGTCTCTCTTACGTTTTTTCCCTCGAACGGACAGACTCCGAATCGTAGTCTAAACAAAATGACCCCTATCGACCATACATCAGACGAAAAACTATATCCAAACCCACTAATTGCTTATGGAGCTATATAGTTCGGAGTTCCACACGTCTATCTTTTGAGCTCGTTAGGCTGTGTGAGCTGACATGCAAACCCAAAATCTCCTAATTTGATGCGAGAATCGGTATCTAGATAAAAATTGCATAATTTGAGGCTGAGTGAGGAAGATTTACTCGCGGTGTAGTATAAGTTTAGAGTGTATATATGCAATCGCCTGTACGATTTGTCGCGTGTACATTTTGATATCCTTTTCGGGTAGGTGTCTGCCTTGTGCCTGTAGGAGGGCTTATAGGTTCTGGATGAGGCGGGAGTACACCCTATGGACAGTACTCTAAAAAGATGTACTGATAGTTTTCGTTTTCGAACCAGTGATCTAGGTGCACTACGTTGCGATGTGACAACTGCTGGTGGATTCTTATTTCGTATATAAGCTAAATTGCACTCAGGCTACTTTCTAGCGGATTAGCAGCTCGACTTTAGCCTTAGGGATAACCTTGACTACGTAGCTGCTGCCTGAGTTTTAGGTTTTAACAAGCCAGCACTTTGAGTATGAGCCTTCGCCGACGAGCTTTATTTTTCGATAACGTTTGATTAGCTTTTAACCGTTTACGGTGCAGATGGGCTCCTCAATAAATTAGTCGGAAGTATGCATAAGATTATTACAAACTAAAATGTTATATGTCATGATTAGCTATTAATCATTCAGAGAGATGATGAACATAAAGCCATTTGAGCGTAAAAGGTTCTGTTGCATTCTAAAGACCTCCCATCTTATACAGCTGCGTTTTAAATGCTTCAGGTAAAGGCATTCCTACGAAACATAAGCTCTGTTGCTTACTAAGTTTGGGCAACTAGGCCCCAGTTGTTGTATTTTTACTATAGTCGATGCTCACTGCATCTAGGTATGTAAGTTTCTAGGAAGTCATTCTAATCATCTGACAGTTTACTAGATCATCTGAGCTGCCGTCCATTTTGAGAAAACTAGTGTCTGCACCGCCAAACAAGGCAGATTGTCGATCCTCTAAATATGCTTTTTTATACCTATTTCGAAAGTAAAGTAGGAGTTGCTTGAGTTTGCCAACAAATATCTGGCCCAAGAGTCCTCAGGAATGGAAAAACCGATATGTGTATAGGCTCCAAGTAAATAATTTTGATTCTGACTATCAATGATCTAGATAAATGATAAAAGCTGTTAGTTATCGTTCTTGAACATGCTGCCTACAGAGTTAAGATCAAGGGGGGAGTTGATTCCTTCTTTCCACTCGAAAATTCTCTTTACTTTTTGATACCATATTTCAGGGTATGACTTCGAAAGTGCAGTGAATATATTGATAGTGGGTTCAAAGGGCTGCTTTTGAGGAAGCGAATCCAGGAGAGGTCTAATGAAAGAATAATTGTTTTTGCGTGGAGCGTGGTTGACCAGGTAGACGATCATAATGACGTCGACTACTAGGAAAATCGTTATGAGAACCAGGATTACAATGGTGGCGATTTTCCAGCGGTAAACCTAGGGGTAGAGCTGCTTCTAGGGAATCAAAAGTTATTGACTTGTCTAGGAATGCTTGTTCATGTAGATATTGTAATAAAATATATAAGGCAGGCATATACTCAACTTAATTAATAAAACTGAACATATTTCACCCAACTAACTTTATTTTATCAATTAATTCTTACAATCAATTTTGTAATTATGCAATCCTCGATCAAGAAAAAACAGTATTAATAGTTACAATATCAGAACTACTCTGGATACTCGATCACTACTTAGCTTGGCCAAATATTTTAGCTTAATCTACATGAACTTATGAGTACCTCCATAATAAAGCCGTTAATACAGATCCAAGTCCCATTCTAAGCATAACAGACGACTTAAATACTCTTAGTTTGTTATTTGTGTATTTGGGATGTTTTTTGCCCACAAAAAGTAGATCTCCGCTGCGAACGAGATCCAACATTTTTGTCCACATAATAAAATTATATGCATTTATAGTTAGCAGCACTATTAGAAAAACAGAATTATCAAAGGCTTGAAGAACAAGAAATAGGCAAGGCTGTAGACATTCTGAGAACAGTAAACTACTTCAAAGGGTTAGCTAACGCATATGGAAACAGCTATTTAGTTTTACTTCTAAGTAACTTGAATAGTCTGATCCTTAGAGAAAGTTTTGTTTTGTTAGATAGTAATGAAAGATATGTGCTGATGTAGGGAGATATGCGAGCCTAACAAGCAAAACTTTAGTACAGCAGGCTAGTGAACAAAGGTTAGATGATAGATATGTCGACTCACAAAGAAACTCGATTCGTGGCGATCAGTGACTGCTTTATCGTTCAAATCAAGAAGAGAGCAACAGGCACTCTCATTTAAAGAAAAATACTAGAACAATAAAGAATCGCCAATAGAATGAGTAAGTAGTATATTGAAAAACTGCAGAAAAAAGATAGAAATGTCGAGGAACTGCTAAAGAGCCTCCACTTTTTTGAGTGTTTAGGGAATTACGATTTTCTGTAAATAGCAGCAAAGGCTACTATTTAAGTTTACAACAAAAATGAAAGGACTCATTTAGCTACCTCTTTTGCATAAAAAATAGGTTGTATTGCATCAGGAACAGTAAAAATAAATTTTGGCAATCATGATGGCAGAAGCAACAGAGGAATGAAAATGTTCTTAAGACAAAATGACTGGATAGGTTTGGATTCTCATCTTTGTGGCTAGTCCCTGTAGCATAGTGGGGAAGTAGATTCTATGGCAGCTATCATAGTTTGGATTTCAGTATAAGTTTTTTCATAAACATTCAGTTTGAAAAATAACTACTCAGCCCTCAATAAGTTGATCGCAGTCGTGTAAACAAAAAAAGCTCTTTTTCAGCGAAGTCTTTCTACTCGTCGTCAAAAATAATAGGAAATCTTGCAAGCGAATCGCAAAAAGAATTTTAGTCTATAACTGCAATAAAAAATCAAAGGTTTACAATAAATCGACCACAAATCTCTTCGAATGACTTTTAGATCTTCTCGAGCTATGCCACCTCTAAATGTGCCTATATTGCACACTTTCAAACATGGAAAAAGTTAACAAAAATTTCCAATAATACAAGATACCGGAGTTTTATTTCCTGAGGACTACAGAAAGGCGCCTGTAAATGGAAATTTTCGTAAATAAATGAAAAGACTGTAGAAAAATATGAGTGAAAAAAAGGACTATGAGGGTATGGGTGGTAAAGATATTTTGATGAAAACTTTATGCGATAAAGTGAAGCTAGGAGCTATCAGAAAGAAAGTTGCAAAGGAAACCATTTCCGAGGACGTTGTTAAGCAGAAACCGCATTTCAACTAAAGTATCTATAATAACTTCAAAATTGGACAACGGCAAGCTAGATTGCCCAAAAACATACACTTATAGCAACTAAATAGAACAGAGTTTGTTTTTGATTTTCCAGAAAACCCTAAGTCTTTATGATTTTTTCTATTTTTTATATAAATCAAGAGAAATCATTTCAAAATGATTATACTGTCTTTGTAAATATAATCTAATGATGAAAAATTGATAAAAATGCTAATAAAGTAACCTTTTTTTGTTATTTATGACATAAATATGAATCTTTCAATTGAATAAGCTGATTTCTGAGTGTCTTCCGTCAAGATCGAAGCGAAAAACGAATATTCTTACTACTTTTCTTGTGTTTTCGTCATTATTATTGAATCGAAAAAGTAGAATTATCAGTAAAATTTTGACGAAAATCAGTATTATTGTGAGTAAATAAACCAGGGCTAAGAAAAAGGGCTGAAGTGTTGAATGCTGTGTTTGTCCGTTATGGTTCCAGTAGGGCTAAATATTTGTTTATCTACTTATGCTTAGAGGAATGCCCAAAAGAAATCAAGCAATACCGCTGCGACTAGCAGCATCAGACACACTCTCATATAGCTTTTGTCAAAGTAATTGAGAAAGAAAATGCCTAATACTGCTATATACGCTAGTGAGTTGTGAAAATGATGACGAACGAACATACAGAGCAGTTCCACTATGAAAGCCAAAGTAGCTATTATTAGAACAAATTTTAGACTTGAGCTTTCTTAGCGATCAGAAGGCTAGTCTGTGAGTATGAGACTATTGTTGTTAGAAAGTCGAGAAGCTGCAATCTTACTTCTGCTCGCCGCAAGATATTGGTCTACTTGATGTTGATCTTGAATAGATATGCCAAAGGGAATGGTAAGTAGCTTGTACTCTTGATTGTATTGATCAATGTACTACAGTTTTAGTGATCTCTACTGCTCAGATATTGGATGACTCAGCTAATACTGAAGTCTTTTTATGTGCTGATCGATGATGCCCTGAGCTGTTACGATAGTATTAATGTAATCACGCACCATAACTCGTCCTGAGGAATCTTTGGGTGTTTCTTGAAAAAGCTATTAAGAAAGGGCACGATCGAACTACGGTGTGTTTAAACGAGTCTGAACGATGCTATCTAGAATGTGGTTGAGGCCATATTAATTGAGCAGAGCGCCCTAAGGAGCGCCTACCCTTCTGAACTCGTTAGCTACTCTATTGTAGACTGACATATGAGGATAGTTGTTATGAATAGTATGATATATTGGCATCATTTAAATGCTTATTTGTTTAAATACAATAATAGCTTTAAAAAGTAAAGTGGAGTATCATGCAAGAGTATCTGAAGATTTGCCAGCAGCTGAGCCAGTGTATTTGCTTAGGAAAGCCGGGTTGACATCGACTCTAAGAGCTTGCGAGCAGTTGATTCCGTTGAAGTATCTCAGGACGAGACTGTTACGTATTTTGATCTCAGCAGTGAAGAGGCCAATGGGTTCACGTCCGAAATCGAATTCCACTGAAAAGCTGTAGGTGCTTCGAGGAATGTAAGAAGCCTTGATCGAAAGTACGCTTTTGAATCCTTAAACTATATCGATATCTAAAACGTTGTCGCAGAAATTAGCGCAATCTGTGGCTGACTCGATCAGTTATTTAGGAAGGAAGTTGAGTCTGATGTTCAAGAAAATTTTGCCGAAAACATGACTTTGACCTGATTGAGACAGAGCAAGAGTTGCAGGCCTGAATCTTGAACAGTTATCTTTGGAGTTGGGTGAGCCACCGACACAGTGGAAGCCTGGTTCGACTTGGCAGTCCATTGAGCAACCGTCTCCGTTGATGTTGTTGCCGTCATCACAAGGTAATGAGAATCGTTTGCCGTCACCACAGATCTCCTCACATAAAGTGCTGGTAGGTCTGTAGAAAAACTATGGTCGACACTGGGTGCAGCTGTAGCAAGATGTGCAAGAGAGGCAACCATCAGAGCAAGGCAAGCAAGTTTTTTGTTGGTTGTCGAAATAAGTAGCGATGCTGCAGATAGGTTGAGTGGCAGGTGGGTTAGGAAGTGGATGAATAGGTCTGCACTATCCGTTGATTTCGTAGAAGTTCTGAATGCATTGACATGTTCCAAAGATCCATCTAGAGTTAGGTTTGGCGAAACAGGGATCACAGATAGAATTAGCTTAAATTCCACTACAGAAGCAACTCATTCCTTGAGGTTGATATCCAGGTAAACATCTACATTGATTTTATTTCCAGCAAGAGTTGCTTATGTCGCCACACTGTGTCTGCCCAATAGTAACGCATTTGATTCCGTCAAAAAATGTTCCATCTGGACAATAACAACCGATATGTCCTCCATAAATTTGACCATTTCCACACATTCTGCAAGACTATCCATTCCAGAAAGAAGTGCTGGGACATAGACACTGAGCAAGCTGAGGATTCCACACTCGACCACCAGCACAAGGAGTGTAAGGAAGACATGTTTGACCATTGAAGTAAGTTCCTTTAGGGCAGTCGCTACCTTTGGGTTTGCAGAATCCTTCGACCCACGTCATTCCCTAAGGACATCTACATTGGAAGGACTCGCACTTGTTGCCATCCCAATAGAAGCCAGCTGGACACTGAGTACTATTAGTGATGCACATGAATCCATTCCAGATTGTGCCTGAGGGACATTGATTAGTGATAGCTACGCAAGAAAATCCATTCCAGAAAGTACCAGCTGGACACTGATTGACCTGAACAGTGCATTGAGAGCCATTCCAGAAAGTGCCCGGAGGACAAGAAATAGGTCCGCATCTCTAACCGTTCCAAACAGTACCATCAGGGCAGTTTGGCTGACTGCGGCATTGTCCGCTGATTAGATAGGTTCCTGGAGGACACTGACAAACACCGTTGACTGAAACCTGACCTGAAGGACAAGGGGTGATGCAGTTGGTGCCATTCCATTGAGTTCCCTGAGGACAAATGCAGCTCAGAGTGAACGCATCCCAGATTCTTCCTGCAGTACAAGTGATGCAAGAAAAGCCATTCCAAAACTGTCCCTGAGAACAAGCAATGCATTGTTGACCGTTCCAGAAATGACCATTTGGGCATTGGCAGTCATTGACAGTTGAGTTCCACTGACGGCCGCCTGTGCAAGTTATACAAGAGAAACCATTCCAGAACTGACCTTGAGGACAAGAGCATTTACTAGTTGAAGGGTTCCAGACCTGACCTGATGGACAAGTTATGCAGCTGTATCCGTTCCAAAACCATCCTGAAGAACAATCGCAAGCCAGAGTTGAGGGGTTCCAAACGCGACCACCATCACAAGATACACATTGTGAGCCATTCCAGAACCTTTCGGAAGGACAAACACAGGAGTTTGAAGATGAACTCCAGATTCTTCCTCCTTAGCAGACGATACAAGAAAAACCATTCCAGGTCTGACCTGAAGGACAAACGCATGAATTCGAAGAAGAGCTCCAGAATCTGCCTCCATCACATACGATACATGAGACACCATTCCAGTTTTGACCTGATGGGCATACACAAGAATTGCTTTGACTGTTCCAAACTCTACCTCCGTCGCATAAGACACACAAGAAACCATTCCAGCTTTGACCTGAGGGGCAAACACAAGAATTGGTTTGAGAGTTCCATACTCTTCCACCATCACAGACGATGCAAGAAAAGCCATTCCAGCTTTGACCTGAGGGGCAAACACAAGAATTGGTTTGACTGTTCCATACTCTTCCGCCATCACAGACGATGCAAGAAAAGCCATTCCAGATCTGACCTGAAGGACAAACACATGAGCTAGTTTGACTGTTCCAGAATCTACCTCCGTCACAAGTAGTAATGCAAGATACTCCGTTCCATGACTGACCATTTGGACATACGCATGAGTTTGTTTGGGTGCTCCAGACTCTGCCTCCGTCACAAACTATACAAGAAAATCCATTCCATATTTGACTACCAGGGCATACACATGAGTTAGTTTGAGTGCTCCAAACACGGCCACCGTCACATACGATGCATGAAAATCCATTCCAAATCTGACCCGAGGGGCACACACATGAATTGGTCTGAGGGTTCCATATTCTTCCTCCTTCGCAGAAAATGCAAGAAAAACCGTTCCAAGACTGACCGTTGGGACATTCACAAGCCTGAGTTGAGGGATTCCAGATTCTTCCTCCTTAACAGGTGACACAAGAAAATCCATTCCAGAATCGACCACTAGGGCACGCGCATGAGTTCGAAGAAGGATTCCATATTCGACCCCCGTCACATACAATACAAGAGAAGCCGTTCCAAAACTGACCATTTTGACAGATGCAGCTCAAGGTAATCGGATCCCAGATGCGACCTCCGCTGCAAGATACGCAAGCGTTTCCATTCCAGAACTGCCCAGGTTGGCACGTGATGCACTGCGATCCGGTCCAATTTTGACCTAAAGGGCATTCACAGATCGAAGTTCGAGGGTTAAAAACTTGTCCTCCTTGACAGATGAGAACGCAGGCTTGACCATTCCATTGTTGTCCTTGAGGACAGCTGATGCATGTCCTTCCTTGTGGAAAAGTGTTGGCAGGACAGGTTTGGTAGCACTGCCCATTGAAGAAGAAAGGATAACCCTGACAATTGAAGCATGAAGAAATGTCGAGGAAAAAGTAGCTGAAAGTAAGGTATTGGAAAGTTGTTGTAGTCCTGAAGGTGAAGGTCGAACTGGCGAAGGTGCTGCTGAAGAGGAAATTTGATCCGGTATTTGCAATTATGAATCCGTTTAATCCAAAAATATCCAAGGCGTTAGTGTTAATGACAGTGTTAACTGTGGTCGTCAAGTTTTGAACTGGGAAGTAGCTGGTATAGCTGTATTCAGATGCGAAAACGTTTTCTAAAGTTCTGTCGTAAGCCAAAAGACTGATGTAGACTGTGAAGACTCTGGTAGTTGATGTTGTGGTGATAGTCAGAGCAACGCCTGTCACGTTGGCAGCAACGTCAATCACCTGGATTTAGAATGGACTATTTCCATTGTTTCCTGGACCAGAGCTGATCTCAAATCCGTTAAGGAAAGTAAGAGCCTTGATTGGAGCGAATCCACTTTTTCTGAACGGCAAAAGAACTTTGACTTCTTTTGACGAGCTGCATCCTCCGAGACTCGAGGTGTCGATGTTGTAATAGTTAGCTTCAAGGTTGGGTGAGTTTTCGGCGACAAAGGTAATTTCGAATCTGTTCCACTGAGTGTATTTCCACTGGGTTCTGATCAGGAATGAGAGCGAGCTCAGAGAGTCAGTTTTGGTGGTTCGAATCGAAAAGAATAGATCCATAGAAGATTGGGCTTCCATCGACCTAGTAGCGATAGCCACACCCGGCCTTGCCTGGAAGGCTGGGGAAGTGAGTAAGTGTAGCAGAGAGCATCCTGACCTTGTCTGAGTACCACTGGACCAGCTGTTGAAATCACTATGTTATCTATATGGAACAAAAGGTACCGTGAAGAATTGTTGCGAAGGTATTGGGCACTGGGCAGGTTGCCGGGGCAAGCGCAAAAGCGAGATGAAGTATCAGTACAAGCTGCAGAACTATGAGTTTGACCGAAGTTTCTTTCATAGAAATAATTATAAAGCATTTTCAATTAATGGAAAATAAACGTTGACTATA
>Ga0169931_10010301_pt1 | contig 13331 bp, 14 predicted proteins | sample Kivu_15m_20L_FD_129675 | JGI IMG/M metagenome (GOLD analysis project Ga0169931, IMG submission 129675) | Freshwater microbial communities from Lake Kivu, Western Province, Rwanda to study Microbial Dark Matter (Phase II) - Kivu_15m_20L... | ecosystem: Environmental > Aquatic > Freshwater > Lake...
AAAGAAACACGGCGATCACCCTGTCGAACTCTTCGTCTCGGAGTGCGTGCAGCTGAGTTGCGTTCCCAGTTTGATAAGTAATCCCGAGGGGCGCGCGAGATTCTTCTGTCTTTGCTCGCACGATCATTTCATCGGAGAGGTCGATCCCCAGGATTTCGCCTGCTCCTCGTTGCTTCAAAAGCCGAGCACAGTATCCTTCGCCACACCCGAGATCGAGGATCTTGAGTCCCTGTACAGGCTCCAGGAGGTCGAGTGTAGGCGGTCTACCTGTGAAGTCAGAAAGACAAACGGGTTGGGAGCGTACCCAACCCGATGCCGTTTCATTATAAACCGCTTCAACTTTTTCAATGTGCTCGGTAGATGCCCCGGGGGTCTGCTCAGAGGAACTTGAATTCGGGCGGCGCGATGGACTCATGAAGAAATCTCCTCAGTGCTCAGAGCAAGTGAATCGAGTTAAGTGCGGGTCGTTTAGGGTTTAGCCAAAACAATTCCGCGGGCTTGAAGTTGCAAAGTCAGATCATGAAGGGCTCGAGCACGATGCGAGAGGTTGTTTTTCTCCTCGTCACTCATCTCAGCCAGAGTTCGCTCGGAGCCCTTTGGAATGAAGAGTGGGTCGTACCCAAATCCATGTGTTCCTCGAGGCGACTCTGCGATCGTTCCCTCTAAGATTCCCGTTCCGTGGACCAAGATTCCTTCCACGATCAGAACAACGGAGGTCACAAAGCGAGCATTGCGATTGGACTGACCCTTCATTTGCTCGAGAAGCTTTGCGAGGTTTGCTTCATCTTGTTTTGAGCGTGATCGCTCGAGAGCAGGAAGTTGCGCAAATCGTGCCGTGTGAATTCCAGGCTTACCTCCGAGCGCTTCAACTTCAAGCCCCGTATCGTCGGCAAAGCAGGGGTAATGGCACCCTTGGTTCGCAAGACGCGCTTTAGCAGCCGAATTCTCAAGGTAGGTGTTGAAAGTTTCGACATAGCCGATCTTTTCAGGGTTTCGCAGCACGTTCTCAGCCGGAATCAATGAGACTCCTGGAAGGGCTTTAAAAAGCGCTTCGAATTCACGGTACTTGTCGATGTTGGTGGAGGCAAAAACCAATTGATGAACCTGTCTCATAGTGACCTCAGAGGTAACACAGCCAAAATCCCTCCGAAAAGGGGATTGTCGAATGCCTTATCGGTAATTGACTTCATAGCTGATGGAGCGGAGTGTCGAAAACGCTGAAGGGTCTTGTAGATCGAGTACTCCGGCATCGACGTGTTTCTTAAAGTAATCTTGTGCGAGCAGTTGGAGTTGCTCATTCTCGGAGGGGAGTGATGAGCCGCACTGAGTGGCGTCCAAGTAACAGACTCGCATCGCCTCCAGGCTTGCGGAGCAGTCCCCATCGAAGGTCGTAATGACCTCGACTTGAAGTTGGATGTCCCCCGAAAGAGGGAGTCCTTGAAGGTCCGTTCCTGCATTTGCAGAGTCCGCAACTAATCTGCCGCTTTGCTCTAAGTACATTTGTGTGCTGCAGGCCGAGTCGAACCACAGGGTCTCGGGTTGTGTCGCGCCGGCGTAAGTCAAAGTAGTGTTGTCTGCTCCGATGAGAATCGGAAAAGCGCGTCCGCTTCGATCGGAGGCCGCAATGTATCCCTCGCCTGTCGAGGGGTCCTCGAGCATGACAATGACAGGGTTGGTATAAACGGAACTGGCGAGGCTCGGAAGTAGGTTAACTGAGGCGGATTGACAGGTCGACGAGCCGCTACCCGCGCAGAAAGTGAGCGTCTCTACTCCTGCTTTGTAGTAGCCACTCGGGTCGTTCGCGTAAGGGTCCTCCGGCTTGACGACTTGATTGCCTAGACGACAGCCCGTGCCCATTACGGTGATCAGTGACGCCATTCCCAGGATCCATGCATTCGTTCTCATTTTGCAATATCCTCCTCACTGTCATTGGATCGGAGGAAGCAAAAGAGAACTCGATAGGCAAAAAATTACCTGGATTGGGATTTACGAAAGTCAGGTTCTAGCCTAGCAAAAAGTGCTGTGCCCGCAATCACGAGGAGTGGAATAAAAAAACCTGCCAGCACTGGAATGGAGAGGAGTATTCGGCCGATCAATCCGAATCCAAGTGTTTCTGCTGGATAATGGAGCAGAAAAAGAATCGCGTCGCGAGCACGGAGCTGTCGTCGTGCCTGGGGAAAGCTCAAGTACTGAAGAGCGATTCCCGCGATTGCGAGGATAGGGGATAGTAAGTTCAGTCCTGGAATGAGTCCCAAAATTAAAGCGCTCAATGTGAGCGTGAGCCCCAAGAAGGTGAGCTTGAGGTCAGTCCAGAGTATGCGGATTCGGTCTTTGAATCCCAAGTCTCTCACGGGATTGAGAGGGGGACTGACCCGACTCTCAGCCGCTTCTGCCAAAAAATCATTGAAAGGCACTGAGAGGATTCCAGCGACCCCCGAAAAAGTGAAGGCACTGAATCCGAGCAGAATGAGAGTCGAGAGTCCTTGGATCACACCTGACATGGAGTCGAGTCCCGAGGAGGGAAGCCAAGCGTTTGGCAGCAAGCTGAGCAGAAAGGATTGGGTGAGGGATGTGAGCGCTTCATTTAACGGACCAAACGCCCAGATGTAGAGAGCGAGTGTGATGGAAAAAGGAATGCTCGACCAGGCTAACAAACGGGGGTGGCGGTAGAGGGTGCGGAATGCGGGAGCTAAGATCCCCATGCCCTGCAAAAAACGACGGATGAATCTCATGCCTCTACAGTACGGGATGTTTGGTTCTTTGCGAAAAGCGAATCGTGACGGAGACCATAAAGGATTCGCGACGCCCTAGGTCTCCTCGGAGTAGATCCTCTGGGAGAGGGGGGACAGATCTGAGTTTTCCGTCTGTTAGCCATTTTTGAAGTGACGGGAGATTGATCTGCAGAAGCTCACCATTGGGTCGCAAAGTCAGTCTCAAGTGCAGAGCTTCGGGGCGCTCATCCGGATTGACCCATTGATGTTCAACCCAGGGTGAAAGTTGCGTCCGTAGGTTTTCGTGAAGAGCACCCCAGTAAGGATGTACTGAGTTGGAGGGGCTATTCTCGGAAGCGTGATGGGGAGGAGTAGGTATTTGGCGTACCTGATCACGGACGGTTTCTTTTTTTTGAGAGGATGGATCTTGAGCCTTCGCGTGATTGAGGAGACGGTTCGCGGTTTTGACGGGATTCGCGGGGGGCTGGATCACTTCAAAGCTGAGGGGTGATGGCGGCGTCGGTTTTGGAGTGGATTCGCCTAAATAAAGACCGATTCCGATGATGCCCGCGTGAAAGGCTAGGCTCCAGAGGAGATTTGCCCGGACGAACCGGTGCCGATTCAAGAATGTCGGCAGGCGATGAGTCGTGGGGAGCCCAAAGTGCATCATGGCGGGGCGCTATCAAAAAAAACACTCTAACGCAACAGGTCACGGGAGAGGGCTCGGGTGTTACTCGAGGGCCGCCAATTCCTGGACGGTCTTGGCCAAGAAAGGCGGACTGGTAGACCACTCCCGCTCAAGGGTCGATGCCACTTCCGATGCGTAGTGATGTCCGGGGAGCAGAATCGTTTTTGGGGGAAGTTTTTTGAGTTTTTGTAGGCTCTCGAACATGGCCGAGTTACTGCCCGTGGGAAGATCCGTGCGACCGCAGTCTCTGATGAAGACGGTGTCTCCTGAAAGGAGATAACCCGGGGCAGGTGTCGGAAGGTGGTAGCAGATCTCTCCCGAGCTGTGGCCAGGGGTATGGATAGGATTGATCAGGAGGTTTCCGACAGCAATAGGATGACCGTCGAATACAGGTTCCCAAACCCACTGAGGAACTTTGATCCGAAGTTTCTCTTGAGAGTCCACATGGATGGGGAGCCCAGGGAAACGAGAGCAGAGTTGCTCAAGGCCTGCAATGTGATCGTAATGGGAGTGGGTGATGAGAACACGTGTAAGCTTGAGTCCTTGCTCCAGCAGCCATCGAATGGGTGTATTGATATCAGCCTGTGGATCGACCAGAGCTGCTTCGCGAGTTTGCCAATCATGTACGATGTAGACGAAGTTTTTTTGCTCTCCGACTTCAAACTGACTGACTGGTCCAATGGCGAGTCCACCCGCAGCTCGCGTTCCTCTCCAGGCTGGAGGAAGATCGGGATTGAGAGGAGCAGGTGCGCTTTTTTGGGAGGTCGAATGATCGGAGCTCATGCACAAAATCTTATCATAATGGACCAGCTCTTGTGCAACTTGCTTCGGGTCCGTAACCTCAAGGTCGTTCGACGGATGAGCGATCAACTGTGATGGAGCTTCTCAGAAAGGGATCAAAAAATGATCATGAAACGGATTTCATTTTGGCGTCATTCTACGCTGTTTTTGTTAGGGCTATGGACTGGTTTCGTCTCTGATTCAACCGTGTATGCAGAGACTGAATCTCGTGTAGGAGGAGAAGTGATTCAGGTCTCCAGTAACTTCCCAAAAGGGTATCAAGGGGTCCTGAAAGCTTTTCTGAAGAAAGACTCAGAGCTTGATTTGGAGAATTTTCACTACCAAGACAATCAAGGAATGGATCGGCTTTATACTATGGAGGAGATCAAAAAAGGGATCGTACTCGTCCATGCGCTCAACAAAGACTTGATCGTACTTCGAGGCAAAGAATTCGACTCCCATGCGGGAGGGCGAGTTCACTTGATGTTCTATCGCGATTTTTTTGGGAATGATCGCCGCGAGCTTCAGTTTTTATATCAGCCCGAAGGATCGGATTGGGTTGTCCGTACAGATGATCCCCAGGGTCGAGATACCTTTAATCAAGTGAGCCTACAGATCCGCACGAGTTTGGGGGCTCCTACTGGCGTTTCAAGTATTGCCTTAAATCTCCAGCAGAGCCCCGTAAGAAAGTACAATCCAACGGATTTGCCACGAGCTTCTCAACGTGCATTTCTCTTCTTGGATTGATTACTGATCAAGTGGGGGCAGAACGGTTGGGGGGTAAGCGGAGCGTTTGATTCCCCCAACCGATTGCAGCGGTGGTGAGGGGGACGCTGGAGAGGCTTCCAAACTATTGCGACGAGTCGTGTACCACCAGGCAAACACCCCGCCTAGGGCAGCCAGTCCGACTGCTCCGGCGAGGCCCATCGCAGTACGTGGGTTTTCACGTGCCCAGTTTCGTGAGCGATCATATACACCTCGAACACGGGTCTCGACGCGCTCTGCGAGGCGTTCGGCATTGTGGCGAAGTTCTTGTGAAAGCTCGCGAAGTCCCTCGCGCCGATCCTCTTGCCAGTTCTCCTTGAAGGGATCTTGGACTTTAATAGGCGCATTGGGTGTTTCTTCAGAATAAATGGGGTTGGCGGATTGGGTCGAGAAAGTAGATGTTTTTTCCATGCGACTTCTTGAGTGCAAGCGGGAAGCCAGCCTCTGAGGCTCATTCACACTTTGAATTTGGGCCAAACGGAGTTCTGTCAAAAGGTGTTGCCAGTCGACTGAAGGATCGTGTTACCAGTGCTTATATCGTGAGCCAACATTGCATCGATTGATGATTCAAGGGTTGCGTCAATTTAAAGAGGTGAAAACATCATGCGTACCGTGACTGAGTTTTTTGGAACCGTTTTTGCGAAGGCGTTTGAAATTGAAAAGGGGTTGATGACTTCAGGTAAAACTGAAGAGGAACTCCCCGCAGCTCGTGAAGCAGCCCTTCAAGAGGCTTATGGCTTCGAAGGCGAGAAGCTCAAGCACTTCATTCACGCAATTGAAGCTGCAAGCGCGAAGCCGGAACGCATCAAACGTGTGATCGTGATGCAGATGGGTGAGGCCGACAAAGCTCCTCGCAACGGGACCGTCAAAGAAGGCTTTCTTTATTTGGTAGAGCACTTTCCTTCTTCGCACACCGCACAGAAAAAAGAAGCTTCGGAGCAGTTTGATGGCCGTGGCGATAAGCGGGGCCGTGGGAAAAAACGCGGTGGCAGAGGTGGTCGTGAAGGTGGTCGGGAAGGTGGTCGGGAAGGCGAGGGAAAAGGTCGTGGACCTCGTCGTTCCGATCGTCCAGGTCGTGTCGCCCCTGTCGCAGCCGCAGCTCCTGGTACCAAAATTCCTCCAGCAGTGAAGCCGGCGGTTGCTTCGGTTGCCACCGAGTAAAGCCAATTGAGAGATTTGAATTCAGCGGGCGCTCGCGCATGCGAGTGCCCGCTTTTTTTTTTGTGAATGTGGGAAGTTCAAAATTTAGTTCGACCACTCCAGCATTCGCTGAAGGGGCTTGAGTGCTTTTTGCATCAGATCAGAGGGCACAATCAGCTCTGGCGACTCATCTCGGAGGCATGCGAGGATCTTCTCGAGCGTGTTGAGCTTCATGAAAGGGCACTCGTTGCAGGCGCAGCCAGGTTGATTGGGAGGGGCAGGGAGAAGCGTTTTGCCGGGCGCGCGCTTCTTCATTTCATGAAGAATGCCTTCTTCGGTTGCGACGATGTAAGTCGACGCACTGTCCTCTGCGACGTAGCGCAGGAGAGCCGAGGTACTCCCGATGAACTTGGCTTTTGCCAATAGGGTGGGTTCGCACTCCGGATGAGCGATGAGCACAGCCTCAGGATGACGCGCTTGAAGTTCGGCGATCTTACGCTCCGAGAAAGTCTCGTGAACGATACAGGCGCCTTGCCAAAGGAGCATTTCGCGGCCCGTCTGTTCGGAAACATATGCCCCCAGGTTACGGTCAGGGGCGAAGATGATTCCGCGATCAGGACCGAACTCACGAGTCACTCGCTCGATGATTTTGACAGCATTGGAGCTCGTCACGATCACATCGCTTTGCGCTTTGATGGCCGCCGAGCAGTTGATGTAGGAGACGACCAAGTGGTCGGGGTGTTTGGCTCGAAATTGAGCGAAAGCGGCAGGGGGGCAGGAGTCCGACAGGGAGCATCCCGCTCTGAGATCGGGCATCACTACTTTACGGGAAGGATTCAGGATTTTGGCTCCTTCGGCCATAAAATGAACGCCTGCAAAGACGATCAAGTCCGCAGTCGATTTTTGGGCGGCTCGCGCCAGCTCCAGGCTGTCCCCTACAAAATCTGCGATATCTTGAATTTCTTCCTCTTGATAATAATGAGCGAGGATAACGGCATTCTTCTTGCGCTTGAGCTCTTGTATTTCTGCGACCAGATCGTGCATGAGGGCCTTATAACGCAGAGGGGTATCCCATTCAATGGCGCCGAAAATGAATCGAAGGAAGGTCAAAGAATGACAAAAAAGAAGGACTCGACGCCTCCTGTGGAGGGCTTAAAACGCGGGATCTGGGACCGGCTTCAGAAATTTACCGGATCAAACGGATATGAGGGTGAGGCCCCTCAGCGCCTCAATATTCAGGTGCTCAAGTCGGGGGTTGCTCAACGGGTTGCCTTTTATTACCCAGGCGAAGAGGGCAGTTATATTGAGAATGTTCAAGTGACTCTTTACGAAAACGGCATGGTCCACATTGTCTCCCCCGGGGAGGAGACCTCCACTCATCTTCAGAACTGTGAGATCCTGTGGCGCTTCGAAGCTGAGGCTGACCCAGGCCAGAAGGCAGGCAAAGTGCGTCTTTTAAAGATCGAGTCTCAGGCAGAGTCCAAAGTGGATGCTCAAGGGCAGCCAGTTCCTCATGAGAAACCCTCTTCTCAATCCCCCGATTTGATCGAATAATTGGAAAATGACTCCTTGGGCAAAGGTACTTCGTAAATCGATGGAGAAATCTACTCCATGGGTAATGGTCCTGATCGGTGTGACCTTCATGGTGGGGGGCGGCCTTGCCTCAGCTATGTCTCCTCCTCCGGTTGTCCTAACTGTTTATTCCTATGATTCGTTTTTGGGCTCCTCCGGGCTGGGCCCTGCTCTTTTTTCGGCTTTCGAGAAGAAGACCCAAGGACGGATTCGGATTAAGGGGGTGAGTGCAGGGGATTCGGTTCAGCTCTTGTCTCGTGTCAAACTCGATTCGGTCCGTAAGAAGCAGGGTGCAGATTTGGTGCTAGGGATCGATCAGCAGGTGTGGGACCGAATTCGGGATTTCGTGGACCGTGCTGATGATGATCGATGGGAACCTCGAGAAATCGGCAGGCTAAAAGCGCATACTCGACTCGAACGGGGGTTTGTCCCGTTTGATTACGGGGTTTTTGCGTGGATGCTTGATACCCAGAACTGGGAGGGGGGATTTAAGGCTGCCCCAACGCGATGGTCTGGGCTGCTTGCCTCTCCATATCAACGAAAACTGATCCTCCAAGATCCGCGAACCTCAGCTCCAGGACTCGGTTTTCTTGCGTTCACACATCTTGTAATGGGTGCGCAAGCGGAGGGGTTTTGGCGTTCGTTCCGACCTCAACTTTTGACCCTTCCTGCGGGGTGGGATGAAGCTTATGGGCTTTTTTTGAAAGGTGAAGCTCCGGCGGTTTGGAGTTACACGACGAGTGAAGCTTATCACCGAGAACAGGGTGAATCTCAGCGTTATCGAGCCATTGTTTTTGAGGAAGGGAACCCAGCTCAAATCGAAGGCGCTGCTGTGCTGAGGACGGTACTGAATCACCCCGAGAAGCGAAAAGCTGCTCGTGAGTTTCTCGATTTCTTGATCTCGGATGAGGCTCAAGCTCTCGTCCCTCTGAAAAACTGGATGCTTCCAGCGCGTGAGGGAGTGAAGTTGCCCAAAAGTTTTCAAGATCTAGCGGAGCCTAAGAAGATCGTCGTTCCTCGGTTGAGTGGTTCTGAGCTTGATCTGCTCTTGCAGCGTTGGTCGAAAGCGATTCGCTCATGAGTCTCTTGAGGACACTGGGGCTTGGGGGGGTCTTCCTCCTTTGGTTTTTGGGGGTAGGGGTCCCCGTCTTCGGGTGGCTCTCTCAGGTGAACTGGGGGGGGGTGTTTCAGCAACTGGCTGATTCGAGCGCATGGAGTGTGGCTGGACTCACTCTTCAGCAAGCGTTCTGGAGTACGGTTTGGAGTGCGCTTCTAGGTGTGCCACTCGGGTTATGGATCGGAGGGATTCCGGCGCGTTCTCCGAGGGAAAGGTCCTGGCAGGCTTGGACCTTTGGGGTCTTGCGCTTTCCCTTCGTACTGCCGGCGACTGCAGCAGGAACTGCTTATCTTGGACTGATTGGAACACAAGGCCTCCTGACTCATTGGATTTGGCCAGGATCTTGGTCCTACTCGGTTAAGGCAGTGATTTTTTCGCATGTAGCTTTCAATCTGACTTGGGTGGCACTCAGGGTGGCGGAAGAGCGCTCGCAAATCCCAGCTCAGCTTGAGGAGGCTGCTCGAGTACTGGGTGCAGGAGCTCGTTTGCGATGGGCGCGGCTCTGGCTACCCGAGCTTTTACCGGCCCTGATTTCGAGTCTGATCTTTGTTTTTCAGGCTTGTGTGGTGAGTTTTACCCTAGTGCTCCTGTTGGGCGGTGGGCCCCCGGTAGAGACTCTCGAGACTTCGATTTATTCTCAGATCCACTTGTCGGGGGGAGACTGGGAGGGGGCCTTGCCGTTTGCTCTGCTTCAAATGGCGATGACTCTGTTTCCAGTCGTGGTTTCTTCGATTCTGTCTCAGTCTGTTTTTCGAGAGACGCTCTCGCGTCAGCGTTTGAGAGTATCCAATGGAGGGGGTGCTTCCTGGAAGTCGCCTTCACTCAGGGAGCCTCCTTTCGACTGGAATCGATTGACTGCCACGGGAGTGGCGTTTTTGATTGGGATTGCTCCCTATTTTATTGGGATAGTCGATGCAAAGGCCTCTGTGCTTCGAGATCGAGATCTGCACGAGGCAGTTTATCGCTCGCTTCGGTTGATTCTGATCTCACTCCCAGTGGCGATGATTCTAGGGGTCGGGTCCGCTTCGGGGGTTGCACGGGGTGCCCGAAGTGCTCAAGTTTGGGATCGCTGGATGGCACGGGCACTGGGGTTGTTTGTGGCACTCACTCCTGGTTTCTCGGCGTTGGTTTTGTGTCTCGCGTTTTGGAGAGTTTACGAGACCTGGGTCGATCCGTTTGAAGGAAGTCTACTTGCGATCGGACTTCTTCAGGCGATCGGAGTTTATCCTTTGATTCATCGCGGTTTATACCCTGCCTTTGCATCCCCTCAAACTCGATTGCTGGATGCCGCGAGAGTCTTGGGATCTTCGCCTTGGGGTGCTTTTTGGAGTGTTGAGTGGCCACGATTGAGTCCCGTCCTCTGGAGTATGACCGGTTTGGCGGCGGGGCTACTTCTAGGAGAGGTCTCAACCGTCACTTTCTTCAAAGGCGAGAGCGGGATGACTCTTCCTCTGCTCATCGCTCACTGGGTGAGGCGATATCGATTTGACGAAGCTCTCATGGGCTCTCTTGTATTGATCTCCCTCGCTGCGGGAGCAGTCTGGATCATTCCGGTGCTTGCTCACAAGGGGAGTCGCATGTTCAGAAAGGACTCGGAATGAGCTTAGTGATTCAGAATTTCTTTCGTCCATTTGCCGACTTTGATCTGCGTGCAGATTTTGAAGTGGGGAATCAGGAGCGAGTGGCTCTATTGGGTGCAAGCGGCTGCGGAAAAACCAGTATTCTCCGTGCCATTGCGGGTATCGGTGATTCCCGTCTGGAGTCGGGGTCGATTCAGCTTCTTGGGGAAGAGATCAGCCGCGTTCCTTCCGAAAAACGAGAGGTCGGACTCGTGTTTCAGGATTTTGCCTTGTTTCCTTCGCTCGATGTTTGGGGGAATTTGATATTTGGTCTCCAGGCTCGAGGGGTTCCGCGTGAGGAGTGGGATTCGCGGCTCGCTCGCTGGGTTGATCGGTTTGCCCTTCGTCCTCTGATGAAGGCGAGTGTGTTGCAGTTGAGTGGAGGAGAGAAGCAACGTGTAGCTTTGGTTCGAACTTTGGTGACCCAGCCCAAAGTACTTCTCTTGGATGAACCTTTTTCTGCACTGGATGCTGTCCTCAGGGAAGAAGCAGCTCGTGCTGTTCGTGAGGTCCAAGAGTTGCTGCAAGTGCCGCTCGTTTTTGTGACTCATGATCCAGGGGATGTTGAACGCTTGGCAACTCGAGTGCTGAGATTGAATGCAGTTTGCAATCCTCCAGGTAGGAGGTGTCATTTCTTTGACGCTCAATCTTATCAACCGCAGGGGTGACTGAGTAATAGTTCCTATAGATAACTTAAAAAATGTTTACGAATCCCTACGGACTCATTCATACTTCTTTTACCGTGCTTGTAGTTTATCCTAGAGAAAACAGTGGGAGGTTGGGTTTTTCCCGCCTTTATTTGGAGGGTTCGTATGCGATTCAACTTGGAAACTTGGCGAAAGTTCTCGCCAGTGATGCTGACAATGATTCTATCTTCGGTAGGTGCTTTTGCTGATGACCCTACGCCTGCTCAACCGAACTATGCAGTCGCACTGGATACCATGTGGGTCCTATTGGCGGGATTGATTGTTTTCTTTATGCAAGTGGGGTTCGCTTTTCTGGAAGCGGGTCTGCATAGCGCAAAAAACTGTGTCCATATTTTGCTCAAGAATATGGGTGATTTCATTATCGGAACAATTGTCTTCTACGTAGTTGGGTTTGGTATCATGTTCGGTGAAGGGAATAGCTTCATCGGCATGAGCGGTTTTCTTCTTCAAGACGAAGGCACCACTTTCAGTAGTTTGAGTTGGGCGAATGTCCCTCTGGAGGCGAAATTTTGGTTCCAGTTGGTCTTCGCCGGGACCGCAACTACCATTGTGAGCGGAGCGATTGGTGGTCGTTTTCGCTTTGTGACCTATATGGCGTTCTCAGCCCTGATGAGCGCTGCGATTTATCCCATCCTGGGACACTGGGTTTGGGGGGGCGGCTGGTTGGCTGCTCAAGGATTCTTCGATTTTGCGGGGTCGACAGTTGTTCACCAAGTGGGTGGCTGGGCTGCGTTGATCGGGGCTTGGATGGTGGGACCTCGCGAAGGTCGTTTCAATCGAAACAACGCCTCTCCCTATCCGCCTCACAACATTTCCCATATGGTCTTGGGCACGATGATTCTTTGGTTTGGCTGGTTCGGCTTTAACCCTGGAAGTACCATGGCGATTGCCTCGAGTAGTGAGCTGGTCTCTCATATTTTCGTGACCACTAACTTAGGTGGGGTGGCAGGAGCGCTCGTTGCAACTCTGGTTGCTTACGTGCTGAGTCGCAAGTGGGACATCGGAGCAACCATCAACGGATTGCTCGGGGGTTTAGTTGCGATCACTGCGGGATGTGCATTCGTAGGGAACGGATCGGCCGTTTTGATTGGTGGCATCGCAGGGTTTCTGGTGATTACAGGGAACTTCCTTCTTGAATCCATGAAGATCGATGACGCGGTGGGCGCTTGGCCAGTGCACGGTCTTTGTGGTCTTTGGGGTACGATCGCCTTGGGGCTTTTTGCTTCTGCTCCTTATGCAGGTGGGGAGGCTCAGCCTAAGCTCGGAGTCCTCGCAGGCGGAGGAATGGAGCAACTGACCACTCAGCTTTTTGGCTCGGTTACTGTGGCGGGGGCAACTTTGGTTGCGACCTTCGTGGTCATGACTCTGCTGAAGTTCGTGCTTGGTCTTCGAGTTGAGCGCGATGAAGAAAGTCTCGGTGCGGATATTGCGGAGCACGGCTATAAGGCCTACTTGGGGCTCGAAGAGGGGCAAGCTGCGGAAGAAAAGGCAGCCTCCACCTAAGCCTATTGTTGTTGCACCGTATTTAGAAAAGAGCCGTTTTCTTCGAAACTCATCAAAGGGTTGGGGGAAAACGGCTCTCCTTTTTTGACGCAACGCCAGTGTCTGAGGGCCCGTTCGCTGCTCATCGGTTTGACGAGCGTGATTGACTGCGGCCTACTGCTCTGACTAAAGTGCGGTCAATCCATCCAAATTCAATTGTTGTCTCAAGTTCAGTAGGTTTGTGAAGTAGTACCGACGCTGTAGGCCCCCATTTCAGGAGGAATCTTCGCATGTTTAAGCATCTTCAAGCACCGACGCGTGGTGAGCGGATCACCATCGAGAATGGAAAACTGAAAGTCCCATCAAACCCTGTGATTCCCTTTATCGAAGGGGATGGAACGGGACCTGACATCTGGCGGGCATCTCAAGCCATGCTGGACGCTGCAGTGGAGAAGGCTTACGGCGGACAACGAAAGATCGAGTGGTTTGAAGTCTATGCTGGAGAGAAGGCCTTCAATCAGTTCAACGATTGGCTGCCCGAGGATACGCTGACCGCTCTTCGTCATTACCTTGTTTCGATCAAGGGTCCGCTGACGACTCCTGTGGGGGGAGGGATTCGTTCTTTGAACGTTGCCCTTCGGCAGATGCTCGACCTTTACGTTTGTTTGCGTCCGGTACGTTGGTTTGAAGGAGTGCCTTCGCCCGTGAAGCACCCGGAAAAAGTCGACATGGTGATCTTCCGAGAGAACA
>Ga0169931_10010302_pt1 | contig 13330 bp, 4 predicted proteins | sample Kivu_15m_20L_FD_129675 | JGI IMG/M metagenome (GOLD analysis project Ga0169931, IMG submission 129675) | Freshwater microbial communities from Lake Kivu, Western Province, Rwanda to study Microbial Dark Matter (Phase II) - Kivu_15m_20L... | ecosystem: Environmental > Aquatic > Freshwater > Lake ...
CGGTGTCCGAGCACCCGCGCGCCCATTCTGGCCGTTGAAGAAATTGCCGATGTTGAGGAAGGCAACGATCAAGAAGTCAAATGCCCCAAGGCTGACTTCTTTGATCGGAAATCCGCGATCACAGTCGCTCTGGTAGCGGCTCTTCACCTGAATGCGAACTTGCGCCTTCTGGCTACCACGAGCTTTGTGTCGTGGATCGGGATGGATGCAAATCAGGTCGTAGCCCTCGTTGTTTGGTGGGGCCTTGTAGGCCAGGATGTTTCTGCGCATGAGATGCCCCATCACGAGGAACTCTGCGCCAGTCGAGACAATTGGAAATCTGAGGAATTCTCGGCGCTTGCTCATGAGCTCGATTCTGCCAGAAAGTGCTTATGGCTTTCATGGCGGATGGTCATCTCAGCGATCCTGATTCGATACGGCGCAGCATTGAGATCATGCTTGGATATGAGCTTGGGGCCTGCATGATGCCGATTCGGCGGGGCCCACATGCCGCGCTGGGAGGGGCGTGCACTAGCTCCTTCTCGCGGGAGCAAACCGCCGTTTGAGGTGTCCACGACTCAGGTGGAAGGCCGCACGGAGGGGGGACGGATTAGTGGACACATTCGAGACACAAACCACAGTTGGCGCTTCGGTGCCGTGCTTCAACGCTGCGAGCCTAGCAGAGCCAGTCCTCGCGCGGGGATCGAGGTAATCTCAGATACTGCCTCAAAAGGGGACCTAGATGACTCGACTTGAAGCCTTGACCGTCGATGCCGAAGTTCGTGGCATCGTGCCAAACCAGACCGTTCGCATTGTCTCATCGCGATGGATGGGCGCGTCGGCGTTGTCTGTGGTGTACAAGGACCAGCGCGGACAGACCCATGACATTCTGCTCTTCCGGGATCGCGAGCAGGCTCTAGAGGTAGTCGCAGCCGGATCGCCGTGGAACTTCGACGCGGATCCCGCTCGGTTCCGTCGGGTGCTCGAGGCCTACAGGATCTCGCTCGCAGCACTGTTTGACAGGGTGCTCGCCGTCCACACTTCGTCGGTTGATCCGCTGCCGCATCAGCTCTTGGCGGTCTATGAAGCGATGCTTCCGAAGCAGCCCCTTCGCTTCCTGCTGGCGGATGATCCGGGTGCCGGTAAGACCATCATGGCGGGGCTGCTCATCAAGGAATTGATGGCGCGTGGCGACCTAGAGCGATGCCTGATCGTCGCACCCGGTTCACTCGGAGAGCAATGGCAGGATGAGCTGCTGGAGAAGTTCAACCTGCGGTTCGACATCTGCACCAATGATCATCTGAACGCAGCTGCGGCGGGGAACTGGTTGAAGGACACCCCTTTGGTCATCGGTCGCCTTGACAAGTTCGCGCGCGACGAGGACGTACAGGCGATGCTGAAGGCCTGTGAGTGGGATCTGATCGTTGTCGACGAGGCTCACAAGATGTCGGCCACGTACTTCAGCGGGGAAGCGAAGTTGACGCGTCGATTCCGACTCGGCCAGTTGCTGGGACCGACCACGCGGAATCTGCTGTTGATGACCGCTACGCCTCACAACGGAAAGGACGAGGACTTCCAGCTCTTCCTCAGTCTTGTTGACGGAGATCAGTTCGAGGGGCGATACCGCAAGGATGTCCACTCGATCAATGTGAGCGACATCATGCGGCGCATGACCAAGGAGATGCTGAAGAAGTTCGATGGAACTCCACTTTTCCCGGAGCGGCGCGCCTATGTCGCTTCCTATGCCCTGAGCAGCCATGAGCAACAGCTCTACACAGCAGTCACGGAATACGTCCGCGAGGAGTTCAATCGGGCCGAAATGCTCTTGGAAGGAAAAAAGCAGACTGTTGGGTTCGCGATGACCGTGCTGCAGCGTCGGCTGGCGTCGAGTCCAGAAGCGATCTTTCAATCCCTTCACCGCCGGCGACTGAGGCTGGAGTCCGAGCTGAATGAGGCTGCGATGGCGGCACGGGTCAGTCCACCTGACTCCTATTCATGTGACGGCGCGAGCTTGGGCATTGACGCCGAGTTTGATGACGATGAACTCTCGGACGAGGAGCGTGATGCGGCGGAAGGCGAAGTCGCGGACAAGGCAACCGCCGCGCAGACGGTCGCGGAGCTCCAAGCCGAGATAGCCACACTGCGTGAGCTGGAGGAGCTGGCAGACACGGTCCGTCGTTCCGGCTCCGACAGCAAGTGGAGCCAGCTCAGGGAGCTGTTACTCAACACCCCGGAGATGAGGGACGAGAACGGCCAGATTCGGAAGCTCGTCATCTTCACAGAGCACAAGGACACATTGGACTACCTGAAGAGGCAGATCGGCGATGTGCTCGGTCGCCCGGATGCCATCGTGACCATCGCAGGCAACATGCCGCGCAAGGACCGAAGGCACGCCCAGGAGCTGTTCCGAAACGAGAAGGAGATCTCCATCCTGATCGCCACCGATGCAGCTGGAGAAGGCATCAACCTCCAACGGGCTCACTTGATGGTCAACTACGACCTGCCCTGGAACCCAAATCGCCTCGAGCAGCGGTTTGGCCGCATCCACCGCATCGGTCAAAGGGAGGTTTGCCACCTCTGGAACCTGCTCGCCCAGGGGACGCGCGAGGGAGACGTCTACCTCCGACTCCTTGAGAAGCTCAAAGTCGCAGGAGAGGCCCTGGACGGCAGGCTGTTCGACGTGCTCGGAACTGCGCTCGAGGGTCGCATGCTGCGTGACTTGATGATCGAAGCGATTCGTTACGGCCAGCAGCCTGAGGTGCGCGCCAAGTTGTTCGAGCGTGTTGACAATGCTGCCGAGGCGGCACGTGCGCGGCTCGCCCTTGACGAGAAGGGCCTGGCAACAGAGGGCCTGGACACCTCGACGATCCACCGAATCCGCGAGGAGATGGAGCGCGCGAACCTGCGGCGCCTCCAACCCGGGTACATCGAAGATTTCTTCATCAGCGCATTTGCAGCCGCCGGTGGCGACATGGTGAAGCGCGAGCCTGGGACATGGGAGATCATCCATGTTCCGGCGCGGATCCGGGATCGTGCGAAGCAACTCGGTACTCGAGTTCCTGTTCTGGCTCGGTATGAGCGCGTCACGTTCCGCAAGGAGCACAGGGGGCCCAACATAGAGTTCATCTGCCCGGGGTTCGCCCTGTTTGATGCGACCATGCACACAACCCTGGAGGAGGGGCGTGACCTCCTTCGGCAGGGAGCGGTGTTCATCGATCCAACAACGGCAGACGACCGCCCTTACGCGCTTGTCACGCTCTCGCATTCGATTCGGGATTGCGATCCAAACTACGGAGCAGGAGCGGGGCGAGTCGTTTCCAAGCGTGCGCAGTTTGTCAAGATTTTTGGCGACGGGACCGTTGAGGCGGCAGGATCAGCGCCACACATCGACCTGTTGATTCCGACGATGCAACAGGCACAGCTGATCGATGCCATGCTGGAGGGTGACTCGCTTGCGTCGGACATCGAGGCCAGGGCGGTGGCATATGCCGTCGAGCATCTCGTGCCGCAGCATCGAGCAGAGGAGGAAGGCGAGCGGATCTCCCGCCTGAAGGCGCGACGGAAGGCCGTTAGAGATCGCTTGACCGTGGAGATTCAGTATTGGTCAACTCGTGCTGCCACCCTTCGCGAGCAAGAGCAGGCAGGCAGGCAGCCCAAGATGAACGCCGATGCGGCCCTCAGGCGCTGCGAGGAACTCGAGTCCCGCCTCGAGCGCGCCGTCCATCTGATCGAACAGCAGATGCAGTTGTCATCTGGGATGCCTCTCGTGGAAAGCGGGGCCTATGTGGTCCCGTCGATCCTTCTTGAACGGGTCACTGCCGAGGCGCGTGGCGAAGTGGCGCCGTCACGTCCAACGAAGGAGGAGATCGACCGAGTGGATCGCCTTGCGGTAGAGGCCGTCGTTGCCGCAGAATCGGCGTTGGGCAGAAGGCCACGTGTCATGCCGCATGACAATCCCGGCTATGACATCGAGAGCCTTATCACCACGCCGGAAGGGATGCCGACGGGCGAGTTGGTGTTCATCGAGGTGAAGGGTAAGACCGTCGGCGTACCCGAGGTCACCGTCAGCGCAACCCAGATTCGACAGAGCCTGAACGCACCGGAGCGCTTCGTCCTGGCCATCGTTCCGGTGGAGGATGGTCGGGCTTTGGCGCCCAGATACGTGCGCCGCCCGTACCGAAATGCCATCGACCCCTCTGTCCAGAGTGTCAACCTGAAGGTTGCCGATCTCCTCGCGATTTCCACGGAGCCGTCATGAGCGGGGACGGAACCATCGATGTTGGGGCAACAGACCGCCGGTTGAATGCGGTAAGGAAGGCAGTCGAGTTCTTTCGCAGGGTCCTGTCGGATCGAAGTGATCTGTCGCTGCTTGACGAGATCGACCGCGCAGCCAGTCAGGCGCTTAATTCAATGGGCGCCGAAGCAAGTTTCTCTGTTGCCCTGCTCGGCGAAAGTGGCGCTGGCAAGAGTTCCCTGATCAACGCCATCGCTGGCCTTGACCTGCTGCCCCACAACTCGGGACGAGCAGTGACGGCATCGGTCTGCGCGGTGACTCGGGGCGACAGTGACTTTCTCGTTGAGGTCGAGTTTCGTGACCCGAAGGACTCGCTCGAGATGGTTCGGGGTCTCAGCTCGCGACTTCTTGGGGCTGCCGAGGACCGAGTTGACGCTGGTTCCGGAACCTCCAGTTTGCAGCTTGATGACGGTGATAGGCGGCTCATCGAGGCGATCACCGGTCGCTCGCCGGAAGATTGCTTGTCGGCGGCATCGTCCGGACTCGACTCGTTGCTGCTTGATGACGCGCGGATCGCGGTCACCAGCGGCGGTTGCAGGAAGTTTGTTTTCCCGGGGGCGACAGGCAAGGAGGTTCAGGACTGCGTGGAGCAGTACTTGAGCTCTGCCCGAAATCTCTGGCCGTTCGTGCAGCGAGTCTCCGTCATGGGCCCATTCGAGACGATGCCGCGCGGTGTTCGACTCGTAGACATCCCCGGGCTGAATGACCCCGATCCGGGCAGGGACCGTATCGCGAGGGAGCACCTGCAGCAAGCCGGACTCGTGTGGTTGGTGCTCAGCGCCAAGCGTGCCGCAACAGGAGAGATCGTTCGCTATCTGACGGAGTCGCGCTTGCTGACCAGGCTGCAGTTGGATGGCAGGCTCGGTTCCGTCGCTGTCGTTGTCACCCATGCCGATCAGTTGGATGAGGAAGGACTCATCCGGGAATTGCGATTGTCCGAAGACATCACCTTCGACGAGTTGCTCTCCCACCACGTTCGACGAACGGAAGACCATGTCCGTAGCGAGTTGCGGAAGGTCTGGGACGAGACCGTTCGGCAAGCCGACTTTGACGAGGAGCAACGTGGACGGATCGGGGATGGCAGGAATCTGCTCGAGCAGATTCAGGTGTTTTGCGTGGACTCGCGGCAGTTCATGCTGGCCCGGCGGATCATGCGCACTCCCCGTGGTGCAATCCGTCGCTTTGATTCGGAAGAGCAGACGGGCATTCCCAAGCTGCTGGAGTGGCTTGGGTCGGAGTTCATCGAGAAGGAGAGGAAGTCCGCAGTCCTCCGGGCGACAGACAGGGCAGATCGGTTGGAGAAGGAGATCAGGTCCGTGTTCGGCCATCGCAAGGCCGTCAAGCAGGCTCTGGAGAAATGGCGAAACGCCACGAGGGGAGGTGTGGGTGACGTCAAGCAGGGCGCCGCGACCTTTCTCCAAGAACAAATCACGGCACACAAGGAAGAATCGCGCGTCAAAGCGGAGACCGAAGCGGCCCGGGTGACGGACGCGATCCATCGGGCGACCGAGAAGGCGCGATCCATGCTCCGCTCCGACGTCCCCGATGAGTTGAAGAGCATCCACTGGTCGACCCTGCGTGCCATCGTCCGGCGGCGCGGAGTGTTCCATGGCACGGCCAAGCGTTGGGACATTCCGCAGCAGATCGCGGATCGCATCGCCTCCAAGCTAGTGTTCCGCTGGGCAGGTCTATTCGAGACCTTTGCGACGTCGTTCCTGGACTCACTCGAATCCAAGGCAGTGGACCTTGTCGCGCAGCATCGGCACGTTCTCTATCAGGCAGTGGCTGCGGCACTTGGGGAGGCAAGCTCCGAGCTGCTGCCCGATCGACAGGAACAGCAGTCCTTGAGTCTCGGATTCGACCTCGCGCAGGCCGCCGTATCGCAGCAGCTCCGAACCACGCGGCTCGGATTTTCCGCAGCGTTGGTTGACTGCATGCGCCGGGAATTGAGCCCAGCTTTCGATGCGGCCGCCAAGGAGAGTGGCCGTGGCATGAAGGACCGAATTGTCCTCATTCTCCTGGACAAGCTCGAGGGATCCGTCCCGACGGTCGTGGCGGCACTGAACCGCGACATCGAGGGGCAGGTGGCAGCAGTGAAGGCGATGCTCCTAGCGCGCGTGGCGAACGCCCACGACATGGTCACTGAGTCTGCGATGCGTGAGGCCGCAAACATGGAAGCCGACCTCCGCCAGACTTCTGATCAGGAGCTTCGCCAGCAGATTGGCGCTCTGGAGCAGGGCCTGTCACTGCTTTCTCCGTCATAATGCGCGCAACACATGAGTACCGACCCTGCCGTGAAAGTCCGCAAGAAGCTCATCGAGGTGGCACTGCCGCTGGAGGCGATCAACGCCGCCAGCGCCCGGGAGAAGTCAATTCGACACGGACACCCGTCTACCCTGCACTTGTGGTGGGCGAGACGGCCGTTGGCGGCGGCCAGAGCGGTGATCTTCTCGCAGATGGTGATTGATCCAAGCGATCTGCCAGAGGAGTTCCCAACCGAGGAGTCTCAGGACGCAGAGCGCCACCGGCTGTTCCGCATCATCGAGGAGCTCGTCCAGTGGGAAAGCACGAGTGACGAGACCGTGCTGAACAAGGTGCGCAACGAGATTTGCAAGAGTTGGCGCGTGACCTGTGCTGACAATGCCGGCCATCCCCGCGTGAAGGAGCTGTTCGATCCTGCAGTGTTGCCCGGCTTTCACGATCCGTTCGCGGGTGGCGGCGCGTTGCCGTTGGAGGCGCAGCGGCTAGGGCTCGAAAGCCATGCCAGCGACCTCAACCCGGTGGCGGTGCTGATCAACAAGGCGATGATTGAGATTCCGCCAAAGTTTGCGGGGCGCGCCCCGGTGAATCCCGCTGCGCACAAGGCGAAGTCGCTGATAGCGCGCAATTGGAAGGGGGCGCAGGGGCTGGCTGACGATGTGCGCCACTACGGCCAGTGGATGCGCGACGAGGCCGAGAAGCGCATCGGCGCGATCTACCCCAAAGTGGAGGTGACGGCCGAAATGGCGAAGGATCGCCCCGACCTCAAGCCCTATGTGGGCCAGCAGCTCACCGTGATCGCCTGGCTGTGGACACGCACGGTGAAGAGCCCCAACCCAGCCTATGGCGGCGTGGATGTGCCGCTTGCCTCCACCTTCATGCTTTCAACCAAGGCGGGCAAGGAGGCCTACGTGGAACCGGTCATTGAACGTGGTGGCTACCGGTTCGCGGTGAAAGTGGGCCAGCCGAAGGATGCGCAGAAGGCGAAGGGTGGGACAAAGCTATCGCGCGGGGCGAACTTCGCTTGCGTGATGTCGGATACGCCGATGTTGGGTGACTACATCAAGGGCGAGGGCAAGGCCGGTCGCTTGGGCGCTCGGCTGATGGCAATCGTGGCCGAGGGCGCGCGCGGCCGCGTTTATCTTGCACCAACTTTGGAGCACGAGGCGGTGGCACGCGTGGCGAAGCCGGAATGGAAGCCGGAGGTTGAGTTCTTCCAGCAAGCGCTTGGGTTTCGCGTTGGCAACTACGGTATGACAAGGTGGTGCGACCTGTTCACCAACCGGCAACTGGTGGCCCTCACGACCTTCGCCGACCTTGTGGGCGAGGCGATGCAGCAGGTGCACTGCGACGCCCTCGTGGCTGGCCTCCCCGACGACCCCAAGCCACTGCGCGAAGGCGGCACCGGCGCGACCGCCTACGCCGAGGCGGTGGCAGTGTATCTGGGTATCGCTCTCAGTAGGTTGGCTGACATTCAAAACGCACTTTGCAGCTGGGAGAACACGAAGACGCAAGTACGACATTTGTTCACGCGCCAAGCCATTCCGATGCTATGGGACTATGGCGAAAACAACGTCTTCGGCGATGCGGCAGGCGACTACGTGGTCAGCCTTGAGAACATGGTGAAGGCCATTGAGCAACTTCCTGATGCACTTCAGGGACGAGTCGCGCAAGCCGACGCACATACGCAGTCGCTGAGCGCCGACAAGATCGTCTCCACCGACCCGCCCTATTACGACAACATCGGCTACGCCGACCTTTCTGACTTCTTCTATGTCTGGCTGCGGCGCTCGTTGATCGATGTGTTCCCGGAGCTATTCGCCACGCTCGCCGTACCCAAGGCTGAGGAGTTGGTGGCTACGCCTGCCCGACATGGTGGTAAGGAAGGTGCCGAAGCTTTCTTTCTCGATGGCATGACGCAGGCCATGCATCGGCTGATGGAACAGGCGCACCCGGCCTTTCCGGTAACCATCTACTACGCCTTTAGGCAGTCGGAAAGCGACAGCACTGAAGGCACCTCCAGTACTGGATGGGAGACCTTTCTCGATGCCGTGATCCGCGCTGGCTTCGCCATTAGCGGTACCTGGCCGATGCGCACCGAGCTCGTGAATCGTATGCGCGGCATGGAATCCAACGCTCTCGCCTCCAGCATCGTCCTCGTCTGCCGCAAGCGTGATGTACTAGCTCCTACGACGACCCGCCAGGCCTTTGTGAGGCAGCTTGATCAGGCTCTCCCGAACAGCCTCCGTGCCCTTCAGCTCGGGGGGGTGGCGCCGGTCGACATGACCCAAGCGGCAATTGGTCCGGGCATGGCGATCTTCACCCGGTACTCAAAGGTGCTTGAGGCGGATGGAACCCCGATGTCCGTCCGCTCCGCGCTTGTGCTCATCAACGAGGCGTTGTCGCGACTTGGCGACCCCGAGGCGACAGAGACCGACGACGACACTCGCTGGGCCGTCTCGTGGTTTGAGCAGAACGGATTTGAGTCAGGTGAGTTTGGTCAGGCCCAAGTGCTTGCAGGTGCGAAGAATGTCGGCATCAACGGTCTGGTCGAAGCAGGCATCGTTCACTCGCGCGCCGGCAAGGTTCGTCTCCTCAAGCGAGAAGAGTTGTATGGCGGTGATCCCATGTCCTACGACCCGCTTCAGGATGCCAACATGAGTGCATGGGAGGCGCTCCAGCACCTTGTACATCGGCACGCTGAAGGCGGTACAGAGGCAGCCGGGGCGCTTCTGCGGTCACTTTCCGGCAAGGACGACCAGATCAAGGATCTGGCCTATCGCCTCTACGGAATCTGCGAGCGAAAGAAGTGGGCCCAAGAGGCAATGGTCTACAACGCGCTGGTGGCGGATTGGTCGGATATCGTGGCGTCTTCCCAGGAGAGTTCTCGTGAGCCCGCGCGGGCCACGGAATCAGGACTGTTCGGAACCGCCGCAGGGGACGACGACGCCTGAGATGGCGAGATCGGAGCGAGCACGCCATGGCAGTCTCAAACCGTGAACGAGTCGGTTCGTGTCTTGACCTTCTCCAGCAGGCACTCCGCGCCTTCGTGGTGCAGGAGATGGCGGCGAAGTATCAAGCTGACTGGCTCGCGAAGGCACGGATCACGCTGCCGCCCAGCGTGCATGACGAGATTCGGTCAGGGGATGAGTTGGGGTGGGATGTTGCGGCACTCCTCAGCATCGTGATCGGAAACTGGCAGTACTGCTTCAATCGAACGCTGGGCAAGGCGGAGCGCACCTACATCCACGAGGTCCAGACGATTCGCAATGACTGGGCGCATCAGAAACCGTTTTCGCTCGATGACACCAATCGAGCCATCGACACCATCAAGCGACTCCTGGAGGCCGTCGGTGCCCCGGAGGCTGAGGCGGTTGATGCACAGATGCAGGAGGTTCTCCGCCAGAGGTTCGATGACCTGCGGCGTCGCGAGACGAGGGCATCGGGGTCTGTAGGGATCGCCAGCGAGGCCAAGGCAGGCCTGAAGCCATGGCGGCAAGTGGTCGAGCCGCACCCCGACGTGGCACGTGGCGAGTTCGTGCAGGCGGAGTTTGCGGCGGATCTGGACAGGGTGGTGCAGGGCAAGGCAAGTCCCGAGTACCAGGATCCGAAGCAGTTCTTTGGCCGCACCTACATCACATCTGGTTTGCATTTCGCCTTGGTGAATGCCCTGAAGCGCATTGGTGGTAAGGGCGGCGAGCCAGTACTGGACCTGATGACCAGCTTCGGTGGTGGCAAGACGCACACCATGATCGCCCTCTATCACCTCTTCGGGAGCACCCCGGCGGCCCAGCTCCCTGGCGTGGAGAAATTGCTCGAGGAGGCGGGAGTAACCAGCGTGCCCAAGACGAGGCGCGCTGTCGTGGTCGGCACCCACATCACGCCAAGCGTGCCGCGCAAGACCAACGAAGGCATCGAAATCCGAACGCTGTGGGGCGAGTTGGCATACCAACTTGGTGGCGCCGAGGGGTACGGCATCGTTGCCGAGGCTGATCGCACTGGCACCATCGGCGCAAACCTGCTTCAGCAGCTGTTCCGCAAGTACTCGCCATGCCTTGTGCTGATTGACGAGTGGGTCGCCCATGCTCGCCAGCTCTACGACGTACCGGTGCCTCTTCCGGCCGGGAGCTTTGCGTCGAACATGACCTTCGCTCAGGGGTTGACCTCTGCCGCAGCCGAGACGGGTGTTCACCTCGTGGTCACGCTCCCCCAGAGTGATACCGAAATGGCAGGATCGGCAGGGCGTGCAGCCTTCGCCGAGTTGGCAAAGGTCATCCACCGTTCGGATTCCCCTTGGCGCCCCACCACGGAGCTCGAGGGCTACGAGATCGTCCGTCGACGTCTCTTCCAGCCGATCCCTGCGGCAGATCGGCCGGCCATGGACGCGGTCTGTCGGGCCTTCTCCGACCTCTACCTGTCCAGCAAGAGCGATTTCCCTCCGGAGTGCAAGGAGGCCGACTACGAGCGGCGGATGCAGGCGTGCTACCCGATTCACCCCGAGCTGCTGGAGCGCCTCTACAAGGATTGGTCCACGATGGACCGATTCCAGAAGACGCGCGGCATGCTGAGGCTGATGGCGACCGTCATTCACTCGCTCTGGGAGCGGAATGACGCTGGCTTGATGATCCTTCCGGCACACGTCCCGATTGACGATGCTCCCGTGGCGAACGAGCTCACGAAGTATCCGGAAGACCCCTGGATGCCGGTGATCTCAAGGGACATCGATGGTCCAACCTCGACTTCCCTGCAGATCGACCGTGATTCGCCGAACCTTGGTCGCCTCAGTGCGACCCGGCGAGTCGCTCGGACGCTCTTCATGGGGACCGCCCCGATGTATCGGGCAGCCACGAAGGGCATTGATGAGCGCCGAATCAATCTTGGATGTGCCCAGCCTGGTGAGCAGGTTCCGCTCTTCGCCAACGCGCTGAAGAAGCTCGGGGACAAGTCGGTTTACCTCTATCAGGATGGATCGAGATACTGGTTCGGCACACAGCCGAGTGTGCTGCGATTGGCGGAAGATCGTGCTGCACAGGTCACGATTGATCAGGTAGAGGACGAGTTGGTCGAGCGTCTTCGTTCCGAGCAGAACGCTCGAGCGGAGTTCGCTCGGGTGTATCCGGCACCTCAGGGATCTGCTGACGTCCCCGATGATCGGGAGACAAGGCTGGTCCTGCTGCATCCCCGGGACACGCACGCCCAATCGGACGGAGAAGATGGGCCGGCCGTGGTCGCCGCGCTGGGCATCCTGCGCACCAGGGGAACTCAGCCGCGCAAGTACCAAAATTCGTTGGTGTTTGTCGCTGCCGACAGGACACGCCTTTCGGAACTGCAGGGAGCGATTCGCCAGTTCCTCGCATGGCGTTCCATCAAGAATGACCGAGAGAAACTGAATCTGGACGCGCACCAAGCTTCGCAGGTGGACACCAAGCTTCAGCAGGCGGAAGACGGCGTGCGTGCGAAGGTGCCGGAGACTTACTCATGGCTCCTGGTGCCTTCACAGCCGGAGCCAAAGGACCCGATCCGCATTGAGGCAAAGCGCATGCAGTCTGGGGACCGGCTGGCTGGCAGGGCGGCCAAGCGCATGCTCCAGGATGCAACGTTGGCAACCACCTATGGCTCTCCGAACCTCAGGCTTGATCTCGATCGCATTCCGCTGTGGCGTGACGGACGGATCGAAGTGAAGGCCTTGTTGGAGCTGTATGCCCAGTACGTGTACCTCCAGCGCTTGGTGGATCCGACGGTGCTCAAGAACACTGTCTCCAACGGCGTGAGTTCCACGATGTGGACGGAGGATGGATTCGCCTTCGCGGACACCTATGACCAGACTAAGGAGCGCTTCGGCGGTCTTGTGGTTGGTCAGATCGTTGACGTGGGCGTCGAGGGTCGTGGTTATCTCGTGGCACCGGCGGTGGCCAAGCCTCAGCTCGAACGAGACGCTGCCAAGGCTGTCGAGGCAGGCGGGCAGGCGCCTGATCCAGGAGTTGACGGTCAGAAGCCTGTGTTGAACCAGCCGGACCCCGCACCAGCGGCCAAGACTCGTTTCTACGGACGCGTCCGTCCAAACGTGACCAAGCTTGGTAGCAGCGTGGGGCAAGTGGCCGAGAGCATCATCACGCACTTGCAATTGCTTGAGGATGCGGAAGTCGTTGTCACGCTGGACATTCGCGCTAGTGCACCAAACGGGATAGACCCAAAGACCATTCGAATCATTACCACGAACGCCTCGCAGTTGAAGTTTGACATCGTCGAGTTGGAGTAGTTCGGATGTCCAGGTTCACGCAGAGCTTGGATGCGATTTACACGGCATGATCGGGGGTTGTCACTTGCGCCTCAAAGAGACCAGCAGATGACCTATCAGATCAATTCGTCCGGGCCATCCCGTCAACTCCTGGATGCACGAAATGTCGCAGGGCTGGCGTTGCAGGATTCTTTCCGCCGCGAGGCCGGTAAGGTTGATCCGCCCCGTGACTTCCGCTGGATCAAGGCAGAGTTCACGTGGCCCTCGTTCGATCATCTCACATTCGGCTACGGGAACCAGGTGTTTTCGGTGGTTGTTGAGCTCCGGGACGGTGGGCAGTCACTCATGACTGAGCAGGAGCGGCGTCGTTGCTCGGAGGCGGCATCGGCATTCGGCTTGGTTCCCTGCTCCTTTGCGGTTGAGAGCCGGACGATGCGGCCAGCGGCAGAAGGGTGGAATCTGACGCACCTCGTCACTGGGCGCCCGGTCATTCCAGCCGAGCAGGTGACGGATGCGTCCATCGAGATGTCGGAATGGGAGTTGCACAACTTCGCCATCCA
>Ga0169931_10010303_pt1 | contig 13329 bp, 5 predicted proteins | sample Kivu_15m_20L_FD_129675 | JGI IMG/M metagenome (GOLD analysis project Ga0169931, IMG submission 129675) | Freshwater microbial communities from Lake Kivu, Western Province, Rwanda to study Microbial Dark Matter (Phase II) - Kivu_15m_20L... | ecosystem: Environmental > Aquatic > Freshwater > Lake ...
AATGGCTCCGGAACATTTTCAAGTTCAGGTGCAGGCGCAACTTACACTTGGTCTTTTGGCGATGCTACTTCCGCAGTGGGTACATCAGTTTCAAAAACTTACAACAATGCAGGATCTTATCAAGTAGCTTTAGTAGTTAGAGATCCCAGTGGATGTCAAAGTAACAACAATATTGGTATTACGGTTCAGGTATCAACTACACCAACATTGAACACTGTAGTTTCTCCTAATCCTATTTGTCTGGGTCAATCTGCAAATTTGACTGCTAACGTTACAATGAATCAATTTACTGTCAACTGTACACCTCCAGTTGCAGGAACAACCTTTCTTCCGGACGGTTCTGGCGTCTCTTATTCAACCAGCATTCCTGTAAATTGTTATAATCCTGGTCAGACAGTGACCTCAGTGAATAATATTCAAAATATTTGTCTGAATATGGAACATTCTTACCTTGGTGATTTAGAAATTGTAATAATATGCCCTAATGGACAGTCTGTAGTTTTGAAATCATATGCTCAAGGTGGAGGAGGTACTTATTTGGGTTGTCCTTTGGATGATCCGCTCGTTGGACCTGGTACTGGTAGAAATTACTGTTTTACTCCTACGGCAGTCACTCAATTGGTTAATGGACCAACTTCAGCATGCGGAACTCCTGTAAGCGCTTCAATTAATGCAGGGAATTATGCACCTCTGCAATCCTTTGCTGGTTTGATAGGTTGCCCCTTGAACGGAAACTGGACGATACGAATTACAGATAATTTAGCCCAGGATAATGGTTATATTTTTAGTTGGGATATCAATTTAGCTGTTGCAGTACCCGGAGCTTCCAGCTTTACACCAACAATTGTTACACAGGGTTGGCAGAATGCTACGGGTCTAACAAATACAAGTAACACTACCGCTACTGTGACTCCTGTTGCTACTGGTAGTCAATGTTATAATTACAGAATTACAGATAATCATGGTTGTACATATAATGCAGCTCCACAATGTGTAACTGTAAATGCACTTCCTACTGCTAATATTAGTGGACCAACTGCCAATTGTTCTGGTAATCCTGTAACTCTTACAGCTTCAGGTGGCTCATCCTACAGTTGGAGTACAGGATCAACTTCTGCTTCTATTTCTGTAAATCCAACTGTTACGACTACTTATACAGTTACCGTAACTAATGTCAATGGTTGCACAGCTACCACAACAAGAACTGTGGTTCCTTCTTCTTACACTTCAAGTACAACTATTACCAATGCTTCCTGCGGATTAAACAATGGAGTGGTTAGTGCACAGGTGGTTGGCGGTGTAAGTCCTTTTACATACAATTGGAGTAATGGAGGAAATACATCTACAATTAATAATTTGGGAGCTGGAACCTATACTGTTACAATTACTGATAATGCAGGTTGTACCTCTACAACATCAGGGATTATAACTCAGCCTAATTCATTTACCAGTAATCTTTTACCTACCCAAGTTCTATGTAATGGACAAACAAATGGTAGTGTGACTCTTACAAATAATGGTGGTTCTGCCCCTTATATATATAACTGGTCTAACGGAAGAACAACTCAAAACATAACAGGTTTAGCTTCTGGATCTTATACAGTTACCGTGAATGATGCCAATGGTTGTACTTCAACAGCTACAGTAAATATTACCCAGCCAGCTGTTTTGTCGGCCAATAATGCTCCTACCCAAATATTGTGTAATGGAGCAGCTACAGGTGCGATCGACTTAACTGTAAGTGGAGGAACAACAACATATAATTATATTTGGTCCAATGGAGCCAATACTGAGGATTTGACAAATATTACAGTAGGTACCTACACTGTTACTGTAACAGATGCTAATGGTTGTACGACAACAAATTCTGCTACACTTACACAACCTACAGCACTTCAAACCTCTGTGAATCAAATTACTCCACAAACATGTAGCAATGGTGGCACTGTTTCCGTTAATATTTCCGGAGGTATTGCACCCTATACATACGCTTGGTCTAATGGTGCCAATACTCAAAATATCAGTGGTTTGAATACTGGTTCATATACTGTAAGCATTACTGATGCTAATGGTTGTACTATTTCAAATGGACCTAATGCAATCGTAAATATAGCACCTCCAACCGTTACTTTAAATTCTGTTACTAATGTAAGCTGTAATGGTCAATCTAATGGATCTTTGGACATGAATCTTATTGGCGGAACACCACAATATGTATTTAACTGGTCAAATGGAAGAACCACTTTAGATGTAACAGGCTTAGTAGCCGGTAATTACTCATTAACTGTAACTGATAGTTTGGGTTGCGTTTTGAATTTAACTAATCTTGTAGTATCAGAACCGACAGTTTTAACTAGTTCCAATACTATTATCAATGTATTGTGTAATGGGGGAAATAATGCCTCAATAGACTTAACAGTGAATGGGGGTACAGCTAATTATACATATTTGTGGAATAATGGGGCAACTTCACAAGACTTAAGTTCAATTTTGGCTGGATCCTATACAGTAACATTTACCGATGCCAATGGTTGTACTTCAAGTTCTACTGCTGTAATTACTCAACCTACAGCCTTACAAACCTCAACTACTCAAATTATTCCTCAAACTTGTTCTTATGATGGTTCAATTGACATTAATATAAGTGGAGGTGTTAGTACTTATACTTATAATTGGTCGAATGGTGCCAATACACAAAACATCACAGGATTAATTCCTGGTTCTTATACTGTTACTATCACCGATTCCAATGGTTGTACTATTGCAAATGGTCCTAATGCGATTGTGAATATCCCTTCACAAACTGTAACTCTTGACAATATTGGATCAGTAAGCTGTAATAGTCTTTCAGATGGTAATATAAGTATAAATGTGGCTGGAGGTACGCCTCAATTTAGTTACTTGTGGAATAATGGACAGACTACTCAGGATATATCAGGTTTGCTGGCAGGAAATTATAGTGTAACTGTAACAGATAGCTTAGGTTGTATTGTTGATTTATTGAATCTGACAGTAACTGAACCTACTAGCCTAACAGCTTCCAATACCCATGTTGATGTACTTTGTAATGGTGGAAATAACGCATCTGTCGATTTGGTTCCAAATGGTGGTACGATTACTTATACCTATCTATGGTCTAATGGTGCTACAACTGAGGATATTAGCGGTTTAGTAGTTGGAACCTATGATGTTACGGTAACAGATGCCAATGGTTGTCAGACCAGTTCGAGTGCAACTGTAACTGAGCCTTCTGCTTTACAAACTTCAACGGCTCAAATTATTGACCAAACTTGTACAGTCCCCGGATCAATCGATATAAATGTGAGTGGAGGTACTTCAGGCTACACTTTCCTATGGTCAAATGCTGAGACAACCGAGGATTTAACAGCTGTTTCAGCAGGTACCTATAGTGTTACAATAACTGATGCCAATGGTTGTAACATTTTAAACAGTGCTAACCTTGTTACTTTAATTGGGGCGCCAATTGTGAATGTAGATCTTCAATCCAATATTAGTTGCAATGGTGGAACTAATGGTACGATAAATATATCTACCAACGGAGGTACTCAACCTTACCAATTCCTTTGGTCTAATAACCAAACTACTGAAGATATAAGTGGATTGAATGCAGGAACCTATGTAGTTACAATTTCTGATGCTTTAGGTTGTGTAATATCATCAAGTGCAATTACATTGACTGAGCCCGCTATATTAACTGCTTCCAATACGACTTTAAATTTACAGTGTAACAACCTTGCTACCGGTGAAATAAATGTTACGGTATTAGGTGGTACTAGTCCATATAGCTACAGTTGGTCTAATGGAAGCTTAACTCAAAATCTTACTAATATCAATGCTGGTAATTATGCTGTAAGCATAACTGATGCCAATGGTTGTACAACTTCTTTGAGCAGTATACAAATTACTGAACCTACAGCGATTATAGTGAATAATATTTCTACTATTGATGCATCTTGTGGATTGAACGATGGTTCAATTGGATTAGATGTATCTGGTGGAACAGCTGGTTACAATTATCTCTGGTCAAATGGGGAAACCAATGAAGATATTAATTCTTTAGCTGGTGGTACTTATACTTTGGTAGTAACTGATGCAAATAATTGTACCGTCTCAAGTTCAGCAATTAATTTAAATGCTACACCTGCTGTGAATGTTTCATCTTCATCTACAAATGAGTTGTGTAATACACCTCAGTCAGGAACAGCCAATGTAACTGTAAATACTGGAACTGGACCATATGTATATACATGGAGTAATGGCGAGACAAGTTCAAGTCTTTCAAATTTATCCAGTGGTACTTATTTAGTAACTGTTACGGATGCTGATAATTGTACTGCTACATCTTCTACTTCAGTTTCAACTCCTTTTCAACCCAATAACCAAGCTTTCGTTTCTCCTTCCAATGCTGTTGATACTACCGTAAGTTGGGGAGATGTAATTACATTGATTGGAAATAATGATCAAAGTGCTCAGGGTGTAACTTATAGTTGGACATTTAACGGACCATCAGTAGTTAATTTTTCAAATCAAACAGGTATTTCAACAAATATAAATCCTGATGAAGCTGGAATTTATCAATTTATTTTAACGTCTACTTCAGCAGATGGATGTATTAGTGTTGATACTGTGTTTATTACAGTTGAAGCTACTGATCCAATGATTCCAACTGCCTTTTCACCAAATAGTGATGGTATCAATGAAATATTTGAAGTGTTGAATCTGGATAAACAATTTTTAACAGAATTTACTGTTTATGATCGTTGGGGGCAAAAGGTATTTGATGACAAAGACAAAGGCTTTTGGGATGGTACCTTCAATTCTGTTCTACAACCGAGAGATGTATATATGTATGTAATCAGTTGGAAAAATGCTTCCGGTGATGTTGATATAATAAAACGAGGGCAGGTTACATTAATGAGATAATTAATTGTTAAATGTGAGTTAGTTTTTTCTAACTCACATTTAATATTTTATATAATTTATTATTTTTGATAGTATTACTTTTAAAACCTAACTAATTATGCAAATACAAAAACTTCAATGGAGTTTTTTATTGTTTTTTGTTTTTACAATATCAAACTTATTCGGACAAAGTAAAGACCCATTCATTCCCTATGTAAATGATGCTGGTCAGTTAATTCATTCCAGGCCAACTGATGGACAACCATTACCAGAGAATTTACTCATGGCCTGTCCTTCTACGAATAATTTGCAAACACCGATGAATCAGAATAATGGTCAAAGAGGAATCATGTTTGATATTGTTGCTTTATCTAACATTACAATCAATTGTTTTGAAACGAATCTAGCTGCAGGTACTACTCCCATTGCAATTTACTATAAAGTTGGCACTCATGTTGGTTTTCAGAATAATGCGGCCGCCTGGACTTTATTGGGAACAGCTCCCTCTGTAGCATCTTTGGGAAACAATGTTAATTCTCCAATTCCCCTGAATATTAATATTCCTGTTACAGCCCAATGTACTGTTGCATTTTACATTACTAGAACGCAAGGAAATGGTCCTATTATTAGATATACCAATGGTACTGCTACTGGTGCTGTTCTCTCTGCAGATGCCAATATGAGAATTTTGCAGGGCACTGGAAAAGAATACCCTTTTGGAGCTAGTTTTCAACCCAGAAATTTTAATGGTAGAGTTTTTTATACAACTAATGGACCCGGTGGAGGTCCCGGAAATGTTAATGGTCCCACTGCAGTATGTGCGGGTTCTTCGAATACGTACACTTTAAGTACTACAGGTTGGACTAGCTATAACTGGACAGTACCTGCAGGTACAACCATCGTATCAGGACAAAATACAGGCTCTATTACAGTATTGTCGGGTCCTAACTCAGGGAATGTTTGTGTTACTCCTTCCGGTCCTTGTGGTCCAGCTCCTCAGGTTTGTTTACCTGTTTCACAAGCACCCAATCCGAGTTCTACGATTACTCAAACGAATGTAGCTTGTTTTGGAGGAAATACAGGATCTGCTACCATCAATCCAAGTCCTGCGGGTGCATACACCTATCAGTGGAGCCCTTCAGGGGGTAATGGTCAAACAGCTAATGGTTTGACAGCAGGAGTTTACACGGTTACGGCAACGAATAGTGGTAATTGCAGAACCATACAAACCGTTACTATAACCCAACCCCCAACGGGAGTTTCTACAAGCTCATTACCCACAAATGTTCTATGTAATGGCCAAACAAATGGTTCCATATCCTTAACTGTGAACGGAGCGGCAAATCCTATCGGATACAGTTGGAGTAATGGAGCGATTACGCAAAATTTATCTAATATAGCTGCAGGAACATATACAGTGACCGTTACTGATGGAAGTGGTTGTACATCAACGAGAACAACAACTGTTTCTCAACCATCAGTTCTAAGTTCTACAGTAAATCCAATCAATATTGGTTGCAATGGTTCTTTTTCAGGGGCAATAGATTTAACACCCACTGGAGGAACAACGGGTTACACCTATTTGTGGAATACCGGTAGTGGTAGCCAAGATTTAGGCTCCCTGGGAGCTGGTACATACAGCGTAACTGTTACAGATGCCAATGGTTGTACTACTAGTAATGCGGTTACCCTTACACAGCCAGCAGCATTAACGACAAGTACTACTCAAGTTATACCTCAAACTTGTTCTTACAATGGATCAGTAAATATTAATGTATCAGGTGGTGTAACGAACTACACTTACAATTGGTCAAATGGTGCCAACACTCAAAATATTAGTGGTTTGAATCCAGGTACATATACTGTAACCATCACTGATGCTAATGGATGTACCATATCAAATGGTCCCAATAATATCATTAATATAGCACCGCCAACTGTTACATTAAATTCAATTACAAATGTAACTTGTAATGGTTTGTTGAATGGAGCTGTTAATATTAATACCCAGGGAGGTACCCCTCAGTATTTATATCAATGGAGTAATGGTGCCACGACTCAAAATATAACTGGAATTGCAGCAGGTTCCTACAATGTAACTGTAACAGATAGCTTAGGATGTATTTTAAATTTATCATCTCTGAATGTTACACAACCTAACCAATTAGTAGCTGTAGATGTTGTAACTGACCTGAGATGTTTTAATGATAATTCCGGTGTAATGAATGTAAATCCATCAGGAGGAACTTCACCCTACAACTATCTGTGGAATGTAGGGCTAACTGCACAGAATTTAACATCCGCCCCAGCAGGTGCTTATCAAGTAACTATAACAGATGCGAACGGTTGTATTACTACAGTATCTGATACTATCAATCAACCTACTCTATTACAGACCTCAACAGCATTGGTAATTCCTCAAACCTGTTCCTATAATGGTTCTGTAGATATAAATGTCAGTGGGGGTGTTACAAACTATACATACAATTGGTCGAATGGAGCCAATACACAAAATATCAGTGGTTTAAATCCTGGATCTTACACTGTAACTATAACAGATGCCAATGGATGTACAATCACCAATGGTCCTAATACTATTGTAAATATTGCTCCCCCTACAGTAACATTAAATTCTACAACAAATGTTTCTTGTAATGGATTTTTAGATGGATCTATTTCCATTTCTGCTGCAGGTGGTACTCCGCAGTATGTATATCTTTGGAGTAATGGTTCTACCACACAGAATTTATCTGGTATTGCTGCTGGTATTTATAATGTATCTGTAACGGATAGTTTAGGTTGTGTATTAAACCTAAATGCAATTTCTGTAACAGAACCTGCTGTTTTGGTTTCTTCCAATTTAGTTTCAGATTTGCTATGTTTTAATGATAATAGCGGTACTTACAATACTTCAAGTAATGGAGGAACGAGTCCTTACAATTATATTTGGAGTAATGGTGCTACCACACAAAATTTATCAGGTTTAGCTGCTGGTATTTATTCTGTTACGATAAATGATTCCAACGGATGTATAAATACAATCGTAGATACGATTTTGCAGCCAACTGCTTTACAAACTAGTACTTCTCTAATTATTCCTCAAACATGTACCTATGATGGTTCGATTGACATAAATATATCAGGGGGTACAACGGGATATTTATTTAATTGGTCAAATGGAAATACCACAGAGGATATATCTGGGTTGCAGCCTGGCAATTATGACCTCACAATAACAGATGCCAATGGTTGTACAATCAGCAATGGGCCTAACACAATTAATAATGTTGCTGCTCAAACAGTTAGTTTAGCATCAACCGTAAACGTTTCTTGTAATGGATTAAGTAATGGTAGTGCAGACATTAACGTTGTGGGAGGGACTCCTCAGTATGTTTTCAATTGGAATAATGGACAGACTACCGAGGATATATCTGGTTTAGCTGCTGGAAATTATGATGTTACAATAACCGATAGCCTGGGTTGTGTAAGTGTTATTACTAATATTCAAATATCCGAGCCTCAAATATTAAGTTCTTCAAATACCCAGGTTGATGTACTTTGTAATGGAGGTAACAATGCTTCAATTGACCTGACTGTTCAGGGTGGTACTGTTAACTATTCATTTGTATGGTCTAATGGATCAACAACTGAAGATCTCAGTGCTATCGTGGTAGGTAATTACGATGTCACAATTACTGATGCCAATGGTTGTATCAGTACTTCTTCAGCAACAATCACCGAGCCAACAGCATTACAAACATCAACTGCCCTTATAATACCCCAGACTTGTTCCTACGACGGGTCAATAGACGTTAATGTTAGTGGAGGTGTATCAGGTTATATCTTCAACTGGTCTAATGGGGCTAGTACCGAGGATATTACTGGATTATTGTCAGGAACTTACGATTTAACTATCACAGATGCCAATGGTTGCACTATTTCCAATTTATCTAATACAGTTAATTTAATTGGATCACAAACGGCTAATACAAACCAAATTACAGCTGTAACCTGTAATGGTTTTGTTGATGGGGCCATTGATATCACTGTAAGTGGTGGTAGTTTACCATACAATTTCTTGTGGAGTAATGGTTCAACCAATGAAGATCAGGTAAATTTAACTGCTGGAAATTATGATGTAACCATTACAGATAGTTTGGGTTGTATCGTAGCTATAAATGCAATTAATGTAACAGAGCCTAATTTGCTTACTGTTAGTAATACACCTACAGATTTATTATGTAATGGAGCTGCCAACGGATCTATTATTTTAAGTATACAAGGTGGAACTACTCCTTATTCTTATCTTTGGTCAAATGGTGCAACGACTCAAAATATTTCTAATTTAAGTGGATCAACTAACGATGTTACTGTAACTGATGCCAATGGTTGTATAACGAATCAATTAGCAATTAGTATTTTTGAACCAACAGCTATTCTTTTGACTAATATTTCTGTAATTGATGCTTCCTGTGGTGTAAATGATGGAACAATTAATTTAGATGTTAACGGAGGAACTGGTGCTTATGCCTATAGTTGGACAAATGGATCAAGTACTGAAGATATAAATGGATTAGGTGGTGGTACCTATACATTGATAGTTACAGATGCGAATAACTGTACTGTTACTACACAAGCAATTCAGGTAAATGCAAGTCCTGCTGTAAATATCAGTACAACTGCAACCAACGAATTGTGTGCCCAACCAGGAACTGGTTCAGTTGAGGCTATAACAACAGGTGGAACTTCACCATTCAATTATATCTGGAGCAACGGTGAAACAACTGAAGATATTTCCAATTTAAATGCAGGTTCTTACACTGTAACTATTACGGATGCTGATAATTGTACTTTTACTTCATCCATAAATATTTTAACACCTTTTGTTCCAACCTTATCTTCTGGTATGATGCCAACAATGGCTGGAGACACCTCTGTATATTTTGGTGATACACACTCGTTATTGGGTGGTGTAAATCAAACCACACAAAATGTTACTTATGGTTGGACTTTCAATGGTCCTGGTAATCCTAATTTTACTAATCCTACTGGTATTCAAACCAATATAGACCCAGATACAGATGGACAATATACCTTTGTGATTTCTGCTACCTCTGGAGATGGATGTTTGAGCACTGATACAATTTACGTTTTTGTTGAAAGACTAAATCCTCAAATTCCCAATGCATTCACTCCTAATGGTGATGGAATCAATGATATTTTCCAGGTAGTTGATTTAGATAAAGAATTAATCAATGAATTCAAGATTTATGACAAATGGGGCCAGCTTGTTTTTGATGACATTACGAAAGGATTTTGGGATGGTACCTTTAATGGCGAAATGCAAAACAGAGATGTTTATATTTATGTCATAGGTTGGAGATCTTCAAACCGAAATGAGGCTGAGATAAAGCGAGGTGCGATTACTTTGATTCGATAAAATAATAGGCAATCTTCGGATTGCCTATTTTATATTATGGATATTTTACAATACTTACCATATGGGCCACATTTTCTATTTGTCGATAAGATAGAATATGCTGATTCAAACAAAATAATTGGAACTTTTCAATTTCCAGATAATTCATGGTATTATGAAAGTCATTTTCCGGAACATCCTGTAACGCCAGGTGTTATTTTGATTGAATGCATGGCTCAAATAGGTTTGGTTTGTTTTGCTTTTTATCTGGCTGATATACAAGACAAAATTAAGTTTGCGTTTACCTCCAGCGATGTGATTTTTTACAAACCTGTTTATCCAGGTGAAAAAGTAAAGGTTGAAAGTCGATTATTGTATTTTAGATTAGGTAAAATTAAAGCAGAAATTACTATGTTTGATTATAATGAAATAATAGTGGCCAAAGGTGTTTTTACGGGTATGAAAAGTACAAAGCTATGAACCAGCGGGTCGTTGTAACAGGGATAGGTGTTGTTTCTCCAAATGGTGTAGGTGTTGATTCTTTTACAAAGGGATTAAAAGAGGGTAAGTCGGGCATTCGATTTTTAAAAGTACTAGAGGAGTTACAATTTTCTTGTCAAATTGCAGGACAACCTGACCTCAGTGAGCTTTTAATCTCTAGTTATTTTAACGAATTAGAATTGAAATCTCTGCAAGGGAGTGGACTTTTGTATGGCGCTATTGCAGCTAAGGAGGCATGGTCATATGCAGGATTAGACAAAAATATAGATACGGATTGGGGAAGCGGCTGCATATTTGGTAGTGGGCATGCAGCAATCGATGTAATTCGAGATGGAATTTATAAAGTTGATGCCAGTCAGGTAAAAAGAATAGGTTCTACTTTGGTTCAACAAACGATGGAAAGTAGTATCAGTGCCTTTTTAGCAGGTTATTTTGGTTTGGGAAATCGCGTCAGTTCCAACTCATCAGCTTGTAGTACAGGAACGGAGTCAATTATTTTAGGTGCTGAACTTATAAAAAGTGGGCAGGCTGATAGAATGTTGGTCGGAAGTTGTAATAGTTCCGGGCCCTATATTTGGGCTGGTTTTGATTCAATGCGAGTAACAACAAGAAAGTTTAACCATGATCCGGAAAAAGGATCCAGACCTTTAAGTGCTTCTGCAAGCGGATTCGTTCCTGGTAGTGGGGCGGCAGCCTTAGTTCTCGAGTCTTATAAAAGTGCAAGATTACGAGGAGCAAAAATTTTAGCGGAAATTAAAGGGTTTAGTATTAATAGTGGAGGACAGAGAAACGGAGGATCTATGACTGCACCTAATCCTCTAGGAATTAAGCGTTGTATTCAAAATGCATTACAAAGTGCTGCAATTCCATCCAATCATATTGATCTAATTTCAGGACATTTAACAGCAACTATGGGCGATTTTGGAGAGGTTTCAGCATGGGGGCAAGCTCTTGGATTATCAAAAAATCAGTTTCCCTTTATCCATTCTTTAAAATCAATGATAGGACATTGTCTTGCTGCTGCTGGTTCGATAGAATCGGTAGCTGCCATTATACAGATTCAAGAACAATTTATTCATCCCTCGGTAAATTGTGAGGATCTGGATGATAGAATTTCTGACCTGATAGGTAAGGAATCCATTCCTCAAAAAAGTATAGATAGAGAGTTAAATTGCATCGCAAAGGCTAGTTTTGGCTTTGGAGATGTAAATAGTTGTATTATTTTTGAAAAATGTAAAGAGTAGATATGGATAAAAATGAAATCAAGGAAAAGTTAAAATCGATTATAAGTCCTTATGTTCCTCAAAAGGAATTATTGGAAACAATCACTGAAGAAACTGAGTTAATGAAGGATTTAAAAATTAATTCACAACACTTAGTAGATATAATTTTGGATGCTGAAGATGTTTTTGATATTGAGATAGATGATGATTCTGCCGAAAAAATGTTAACAGTTGGTGCTGCAATTGAAATTGTTGAGAAGTTAATCCATTCTAAATGATTGGTATTGATGTAGTTGATCTTACATCTTTTTCTGTTTACGAAGAAGCAAGATTCTTTCGGGTTTTGCATAAAACTTGCACTCAGATTGAAAAACAATTTATTTTAGGTTCTAAAACACCTCAATTGGAATATTGGAGGCTATGGACAATGAAAGAAAGTGCATACAAGATCGTTTCAAAATCTAACAGAATTGATCAATTTTCCCCAAAAAAACTTGAAACCGAAGTTCTTAACGAAAGTGAAGGTTGGGTACATAGCCCATGGGGGAGTTTTTACTCAAAAAGCTTTAAAAATCCAAACTATTGGTTATCAATAAGTAGTAGTGATAAAGATTGTATTTATGATTTCAAAATTGAGATCTGTGACCAGAGATCAAACCCCTCACTTATGGCCAGAAACTCTTTACTTGCCAGACTTAGGGAAAAGTTTTCTTCCGAGAAAGATCAAATTGCTTTTGAAATTCGCTACCAAGGTTCAATCCCAAAACTATATCAGGGAGTGAAAAGAGAAAAAACAGATTTGAGTATAAGCCACCACGGTATATACACAGCTTGGGCGCTATGTTATTTATAGTATCTTATAGCGCCTTTAATTCTTTATAAATTTTTTCATAATCCAAGCCATCTACTGATTCTAAGTTTTCGCAAAGTTTCATTAGGTATTCATCCTGTTTGTTTCCCTGGCTCAGGGCATAAGAGTAAGGCAGGTCAGGTCGGAATGTTACCAGAGCATATTTCGAGCAATAGTCACTAAATTGATTTTCAATAAGCAATTCAAGTTTTCTTTTTCTTTGGAAAACGGGATTGGCAACATGATCTCTCATTTCATAAAAATTTTCAACAGCCAGATCGCCAATCGCATCACCATTAATTTTTCTTAGTGATTCGTATTCCTCCAGAATCAGTTTCCAATCTGTACCATATTTATTTATACAATCATTCAATACTCTACAGTCTTCAAAAGAGGCATTCATGCCCTGCCCG
>Ga0169931_10010304_pt1 | contig 13328 bp, 9 predicted proteins | sample Kivu_15m_20L_FD_129675 | JGI IMG/M metagenome (GOLD analysis project Ga0169931, IMG submission 129675) | Freshwater microbial communities from Lake Kivu, Western Province, Rwanda to study Microbial Dark Matter (Phase II) - Kivu_15m_20L... | ecosystem: Environmental > Aquatic > Freshwater > Lake ...
CCCCACCCCAACCCCAACCCCAACCCCAACCCCACCCCCAACCCCACCACCAACCCCAACCCCAACCCCAACCCCAACCCCAACCCCAAACATATTATTGAAGTGTACTATACATATCCTGGATGAATAGATATTATTTATTAAATCAATAAATAAAACAGCATGGCATAACACAAGGTCACCATCTAGGCTTGCTCCAACTGCAAAGAACACGCTTGGTGCACTCGTCACGACTAAAGTGCATACGCCAAGATCGCCCATGACATCAAAAATCACATCTAGCAAGAACAGCCTTCAGTCAAAGTCAATATAGTTTTTGTGAGTGGGTCCAAAATGGGTTCATTCTAGGTGTCTGTCGACGGAGTGTCGATTTTCTCGAAATTGGCTTTGGGATATTTCCCGCATATCGCTCTAGTGAGTTCGCGTGTTGCAGAGTTCATTAAAGACAAAGATGAGGGAAAAGACTTGCATAAATACACTTCGGGAAGTTACAGTCCTGTGAAAGAGCATCAGAGTTATCATCATCCTCGTTCCCCGCAAAAGAAAACTAATCCTAATAGTCCATATATCAAAGGAAATTCTGAGCATGTCAAAAGCCCTAAGGCATCCAATGCTCATAAAGGTGACGCTAGCCCTAAAAATAGTCCCAATAACTCTTCGTCTAATTGGCAAACAAACCCAAAAACTAAAGAATCTAAGCACGAGAAAAAAGCGAGTGAAGAAGTAAAACACGAACAGAAAACTTAAAAACCTAAAAAGTAACCAGTTTAAGTGCATGCTTAAAAGAAATAAACAAAACAAGAATCGCCTAAAAAATCATAAAAAAAATCAGAAAAAATTGTTGCAGCCGCTTAGAACAAAGAAAAAAGCAAGTAATAAGTAAAAGAAGTCAAGGTTGAAAAGAAATAATAAAAAGTTCATTCATAAGTGAAAGAGTAAATTAAGGAAACAAAAAAGTAAGAAAAAAAGTAAGAGATTAAGGTATAAAAGAAATAAGAGATCAAGGTATAAAAGAAATAAGAAAAGGCCGCTGGCAAAGTTGAAGGAAACAAGTAGGCAACAACTTAACAATAATCAGAAAAGAAAAAGACTGATCATGATAAAAAATAGTAGAAAAAATAATAAAAAGCTTAAGTGAAGCCATAGGTCAAAAACGAAATCAAGCCATAATAAGTAAAGTCATAAATCAAACCTGAGATCAAATCTTAAGCAAAAGTATAAAGCAAACCTGAAGTAAAAGTCGAAAAAAAACCGGAATAAAAGCCTGAAATCAAGCCATAAGTAAAGGCTGAAGTAAAAACATAAACTAAGCCCTAATAAAAAGTTTAGGTCAAACCCTAGCACAAGCCAGAGTAAAAGCATGAAGAAAAAGCTGACAAACAGGAGTCAAAACCTCAGTAGAAAAGCTAATCTTAACCAAAAAAAGATGTCATAGTGTCCCCTTAAGCTCATAATGAGACTCATACTCCTAAACCTTAGGCCAAAAAAGAAGAATAAAAACATCAAGAAGCACCTGCCTAACACAAAACCATCCCTTAAGCTGGGCCTGAGAAGAAATAAGCAAACAAAGCTGTTCCTGTGAGTCCTGTGGCTGTTGCTGAATAGAAACCAGCTTAAAATCACACATCACCTGAGGCACCAAAATGATTATTTAATGTCAGCATTAATTTAATTTTTTAATCCATACGTTATATTGTTATATCAATAGAAGAATTAGCATGGTAAAGCACAAGATGATCATCTAGGCCTGCCACGACTGCAAAGCTCACGAATGGTGCACTCATCATGACTAGGCCCAATATGCCAATCTTGCTCAGGAATTCAAAGCTCACTATTAGAAGGAAATCCCTGGAATCATAGTCAAGATTAAATTTGTGAGGGGGCTCAAAATAGGTTCATTTTAGATATTTTTGGATGGAAAACTCATTTTCTCAAAGCTGAAATAAGGACATTTTCCTCATATTTAACGAGTCAAAGAACAGATCTAACAAATCATCTAAGTTAATGATCAACCATAAACACAAGAAAAACCCTAACCTTAACCTTAACCTTAGCCGATAAAAGAAGCCTAAGTGCTTCCACCACCACCCCCAGTTCAGGTTTTGGCTCCTCAAGTGCCCAAGCCATAGGTTAAAAAGCAAGTTAGAAAATTCATAGAAGAACCAATTTAGTATAAAAAAACGCCTGAAGCTGAGCCCTAGAAAAAGGCGGGTCGATGGATGGCTCCTGGTATGGTTGATGCTGCCCGCGCAGCTGTTGCCAAAAAGAAAACTACTAAGATTCTTACCTCTACTAAGAATCTTACTTCTGCTAAGAATGTCACTTCTAATAAGAATCTTAACTCTACTAAGAAAATGAGGTGATTACTATATATCAGCTTATCATTAAGCATACCTTCTATCATATACATTACTTAAAGACCTCCATTTAAGGTTCTACACATTAATTGCATATAAAAAAGTGTTTTTTAAGTCTTTTGACTTAAAGCTGAGCTTTTCTTTATTAGTATTTTACTATTAAATATACTCGCATCCAACTCTACCTATACACATCACCCTCCTCTCCCCTTAGTTTCTGTCGATTGACCTCACATCCTAGCTTACGCATTCTTCAGTAGCATCCTCAATACTTCTTTCGGAAGGCTGAAGTCACTCCCACCCGTATTTTAATCAGATGAGAGAGTCCTCTATTTCACCGAGTATTATCATTTTTTCATCTGACCGCATTTTTTGACTCATCTTACTGGTCTAGCTCCGTAGCTTTAGGACAGACCCTCTGTTTTTTTTATCGAGGCAAGCCCTGGGATTTTCATAAAAATCTTGATTATGGGGACCGACTTAGAAAGGCGAAAACAAGCGATTTTCGCACATAAGTCCAAAGAACTATCAATAAGAGAACCTTTTGAGGGCTGGCAGTTGATAAATCTCAAGTCTTTGAGGTCGAGTCCAATCGCATGATAGCTTTATCAATAAAAAAAGTTTATATGAATCCAAATAACACAATCATCAAAAGGCCAAGAGGCCATCCTATCTCTGAGCTAAATATATCAAATGAGGTAAAAAGCTTACAAGCATCAAATCTCAAAGATGAGTCCTTAGGAATAGGGCAGATTGAGGAGGTGAGTAGGTGCGAGGCAGGAAGGGGCGAGTGAGGGGCAAGGGGTGGAGGGCGGCAGTGGAAATTCGATGAGTACTTAATCAAATCAACAGTTAGAGTTGAAGGCAGAAGCCCAATATAATTATTTGATATTTGATTTGATGCGCTCAACTCATTTGGGCTCCGAACCACCCAATCTGCCTCCTCCCGAAGAAACTTAAAAGTAGATAGAAAAACTCTAAAATGAGCACTATAAGCCCAGCTTCTTCACAGCCATACATAAGGTAGTCCCCATCGGCTACGAACTGCACCAAATCGACGTCCCCGACTTCCATCCTCCTTCTCAACGTACTCCTTACATTATATAGCCACATCACAACTCCCGCCCCTCAGATGCCAAGCCGTCTTCCTCCACACCAGAGTCCAGGAAGAAGAACTATAGCAGTACCTGGCCTTCGTGGAGAACTACTACGAAGAAAAAGTCCCCGATTATTTCTCACAAGGTACTTTTTCTTCATGGATGGCTAGCCATCCGAGAGTCGATGATGTCCACATGCATCGAATCTCTTCCTTACCCTTCTCTTTCCTAATCTAGGCGTCGTTTCACGGGATCGCACCCGAGCCAAAGCGATGGACTTCCTTCACGACATGGGCTACAATTATACAAAAGCCAAATTCTATCTACTTTTTCCATATTATCTGACCTTCAATCGCTACAGATGCCATCAACCACTAAATTTTAGCGATCAAGACATGGCCAGACGCATAGCCGACCACTTGTAGGGTCTAAAATCAACAAAATAGAAATAATTGGAGAAATGGATTGGAACAGTAGAAAACTCAATATAGTCTAGAATCCACTTGAGCAAGCTAAACATGCTGATATAGGTGGCCAAACAAAATAAGTATTAAATCCCTGAAGCTATCAGAGAAAACGTTTAAAAAGCTATCAGAACAGGCAGATAGATCAAAAAGGCTTTGCATAGCACTAGACTTCCTATAGATAAGTTGCTAGCCCGTAAGGAATCTTTACAAGAATGCAAGATTATTACGAATTAGATGATACAGTTCGAGGAAACTGTGACGAGATGCGAAGATTGGTTGAAAAAACAACAAGCTTTTGAAGAAACTTACTTTTTGCAAGGAAATACTGAACCTGTATTGAAACCTTTGAAGGAAAAAATATAGTTTAGGACCATTCAGCTTCTTGTTAATGAATTTAATAACTTGCCGTTAGTTTATGACAATTTTGAGTCAACTACTGGAGCTCTATACAGGACTACTATATCTTTATTGTAGGGACTTCCACCTATCAGTAAAGCTGCTAAGACCAGAACAGCTCAGAGCTCGCAAGTTGTATCGAGAGTAAGCATCTAAAGCGTTCAAGAATCTTTGCAAAAGATTTATAAAAATCCAGTATAACATGACTAATTCGGATCATTCTAAGCTAGTATCAGATAGCATCTCTAATGGCTTTAGAGAATCGGTCTATGGTTATAAGACTAAAGATCTTAAAAAACTCTAAAGATACTCAATCAATATTCAAAGATAGTCAACGATATACCGATTGCTAACACAATACAGCCAAAACTTCAGTCAAGACTTGAATACTATTAAATAATGTAAAAAGTAAAGAAAGACATCAGCAATCCTGCAAAATACTAGCAAATAAAAGATGCTATCAAAAAACTGAAAGAAAAAGGGTATTAAACATGTGAATACGCTAAACTTTAAACAAGAATTCTTAGCTACATGAGATGGTACTAAAATCAACAAAAACTCAACTAACAAAGATTACCCGCCACGAAGCTCTAACTTCTGACCCAACGCAGATACATTCTCGAACGAATGATTCCTCTTTAAGACTTCAAAGAACAACTCAACACTGCCAAATCTGAACTCAATATTCCTGAAGAAGTCTGGATTGAAAATTAAAGAAAAACTCAGACCATAGACTCACTCAGGGATAAAATCAGCAAAATCAATCAATAGTCTTAGCCTTGTCTTGACTAAATCATAGAAACTGTAAGGGCTTGTATCAAAAATGGGCTTCTTTTTGAGTAGTTTGCAGTTTTTTATGATCGGATGATTGAAATTTTCTTTTTGATTGCGCAGATGGAGTTTTTGCTGTTTTATGCAGGAGAAACACCAAATATCTAAGGATAGCAGTTTTTGTTTAACTCCGAAGATCTCTAGTATGTTTTTGGAGTGTTAAATAGTCTCAGAAATATCAATCTAAAAGATCTCCAGACCAAATAAGGAGGTGATTAGATACTCAATCAAGTCAGATTTTCAGGTTTCCCTAAAAAAATTATATCATACAAGATGTTCTAGCAATTTATGGGGCGAGCTGAGACCTGGAGCCAAAGGGCTGAACAAATGATCAGAGCTTTCAAGTAGTAAAGCGGATAAGTTAGTATTCGTTAGCTAATCGACTAATCTAAAAACTGCCTGCATTCTAAAGTCATATAATAGTAGCTCAATAGAATCGATATAGTTCTGAAGTGGAGATAAAAAATAAGCAAGAAAATGATCTAGCAACGATAAGACCCGTTCTAGACGTCAGATCGAGATTTTCTTTTGAAACTATAAAAAGATTTACAATAGCTTTAGAAAACAACATAAAGTGGTGACAGTATGCGCACTAGAGCTCTAGAATACTACTGTCGTTGGGGCGGCTAAGTCAACAAACTTTTATAGAAAATCTCAACAATTTAGATAGAATCGACTTACAAACTGTCTTAGATGAACAAGTTTTGCAAATAAATCGATAAATAAATATAAAAGTATAACATTTAAGATAGAATAATCAAAAACTTGAAGGAAGATTTGCAAAATCAACTTCAACTGTCAGATTAGTGGAAATAAAGATACATCTCTATTAAGAGATTTTAACGAAAAAAGCTAAAAAAAGACGAAGAATAGCAGACACTCAAGCAAGTTTAGATTAATATCGATCTTTAAGGATAAGGCTAAGGGTCTTTGATACCATACGTGCCCGCTGTGCTTGCAAACTGCGAGACTAAACACAAATACTATATACGAAATGGGTAGTTCGTCTGGTATTTTAAACTTTTATTGATGATTTTTGAGTTCTACAACGGGTTTACCTTGAAATTTTCAATAGAAGAACTTGTGAGACTCAGAGCTACTTTGTCTTAGATTCATCGTTTTATCTGTCATTTCAATACTGTTATGATGAAGCCTACAAAAAATGATTATGATCTTCAGAATCTTGAGCTAGAGGGCAGTAAATTTTCAATATTTTTCAGAGAAACATACATCCTTTCTCGAAAAAATGCATACCTTACAACATGGAAATAACTCGCCAACTCAGTTCTCAAATCTGTTCCAGTTTTAGGCATGTAACTCAAAGCCAGAAAACCCTAATAGCTGCTTGAGTTGCTCTAGAGCCGAAAGAATAAAAAATAAGAAGTGGAAGAGCAAAAAGTCTAGTAACTCGGTAGTAAACGTAAAAGAAAGCAAAATCCTTACTACAATAATGACTAGATGACCCTTCTTACTGAGGACACTTTCGGCATAAAAACAAAAAAGAAAAAGAAAGGACTCAATCCTGATACTTAGTACAGAAATACAGCTGTAGCAAGCCATGCGAAAAAGACGGCTAGAAACCAAAAATAAGATTTTGAAAGAGCATAGGCTCTATTGAATGGAGACGTACCTGCATAGCTGATACACATCGACGACCCGAAATAATACTGCATTTGTCGATATGGAGTTCCTAATGAAAATTCAGTGATGGTTCAATGCTAGCACAAATGCGAGGAATGGTTCCATATCGAGTGTCTTGGAATCAAAAAACATCAAACAAAGAACGATGCCAAACTTATTTGCGTCGGTTGCTTAGCTCTCTACAATATAGAACCTACTGGGTACTTTTTCTGGGACACTCACGCTAAAATTACATAATATGCGCTCACTTAGCTCGTCTAATAGGGCAAAAATCTTGGAGTTTAGACCACTGAGCTGAGAAAATTGGAGATTCTTTATGACAAGATGAAAGGCTGGAAATCGGGAGTAAAAGATATACTCAAGCGAGTCTGCGAAACGAATTCCTAAGAATTGCCTTCGCTATAGCCCAGCCTATACTAACTGTTTTTGCAATCTCTTTGGCTGCCTACAGCGCATCCTTAGGCCGCCATTCTTCAAAAACTGGTTCTTATGGCTCGCAACGAACTGTGATTACAAAAGTTCATCTTCAATAAAGCATCTTCTTATATATCATATCATTATCATTATCATTTCATCGTTTTGTCCATGATTTACACTAATTTATAAGCAATTAAATCAGCTAGAAGAAATCCAAGAGGAGACTTCAGAACTATTTTTTAATCGATCTTGCTCCAGTCTATCAGGTCTGTTTTTTGTGATTATATTTTTTCAAGTTCTCTCAAAAAATATGTTTTTAAATCATATTCCGGCGAAATTTCTTATATTTTTTTCCAGGTAATGCCCTACTTAGTTCTAATTCCGCTCATCAGAACACTGTTTAGAATGGATTTTGGGTCTTTTTCTTAGTTAATTTATAAATTTTGAGAAGTTAAAGAAGATTTACCAAGCGAATCAATAAATTTTTAATACTTATTGACCGTTCTTGGCCGGGTTACTCTGTTGCCTTGAATAAGACTTGTAGCTCCCATCCCAAAAGCCATATACTAACGATTTCCCGACCAATATACACTACTGTGTCTGCTTCTGTATTGTGAAGATAAAGAAAAATTGCAAACTTAATAGTGATCGTAGCCCATTTATCTAAGTGTATGTGTCAGCTATTAGTATCTAGAAATTGTTTGATCTGACTAAGAAAGCCACTAAAATTACTTTTTTTGTTAGTATATTTTGCTGCCAGGGTTAGTCTACATCATGTACATAGTCAGATGTTAAGGTCTCATATTCCGCACAAAATCTAGCATTTCTTTCCATTAATTTTATTTTTCACAGAGATTTATGATAAAATCGACACTTAGATTCTTAGGTCTGTTGCGCATAAGAACTTCTTATACTTCTTGCCTAGTTTGATCAGAAGTTGGTCTATTTAGTTTAGCCAAGGTCTATCTATTGAACGACTGAAGCCCTAATGAAATTCTATTGACTCCTTTTTTCAAATAGCTGTTTATTTTATGGATTTCAGAAGGATTTACCTATACTGTTATTTAAGTGCTTGCATTAACAGGAAACTACTATATAAGGCTGTTAATTTCTTGCGCAGAATAAAGGCTAGGCGTACCTCCACCAAAATACAAAGATTACAGTGATTTCGTTATATTCTGATAGCCTTTTGCAAACTAAATTTATTTTTTGAGATTCTTCAGATAGTTATTCATAAGATCTGGCTGATTATTTCCTATAGCGTGTACCGAAAACGCACAATAATGACATTTTTTAATGCAAAAAGGAAGATGGATATACACGTTTTATGTCGGTTTAATACTTTTGTAAAGAATTTTTGCTATCTACTACAAAGAAATTTTGTTTGTTTTATGCATAATTTAAGCTAAGAACTAAATTATACCTCAAAAAATGTATTTCAATATTTAGATGACTCTATTATATAACTAATACTAATTCAAATAATGCACAGTTCGGACGTAGAAGCACTCAATACCATGCAAGAATATTTGACAAGTCTTTTCGACTAAATGCAACCGATTCCTTTATAAACCGATATTAGCGATCAGCAAATATTAGCTTAGACCAACTCTAAAATAATATAAATTGCTTTAACATACGGCAAAAAAATACTTTAACTATCGTAGCAGTGCACTTACAAATACAGAAATGAACGATTTTTGCCTCGTTCGTAGATAGAACAATAAATATCAAGACTTTACAAACTTATCTGTGATTAATAACCTTAGGGTTCTTACTAAAAAATGATAAGAATTCTTCTTGAAAAAGGACAATAACAACGAAAATCGATATGGATGAGATACGCCTTACCTGAGTCAAGATTAACATAAACTTAGACCAAATCTGAACTTAAAAACTAACAATAAAAAATGCTATAAGGATCAGTCATGAAACAATCTAAAGTAGCCACAAAACCTAAAGTAAGCAAACCTTCAGTCAAGTAAGTTTTGCAGATCAAAGGATATTTCTAAAGCTAAGAGAATCATCTTCGAGAGTTGTTTTAAAAAGTATCGAAAATGCTGTAAAATTCAAAGGTTAGTTTGGGTAATATGGATTCTTCTATGTTGAAATATAGTCGAATCAAAGATTAGAATGTCAGCGATAAAATAACTTCACTAGTAAAATCTAACATCGATAGCAACGTATACAATATTCTTAATTTGACCAAATCAGTTGAGTTTTTGCATTAAGTTATGCAAAAAAGACTTAAAAAGTAAGGTCAATCATAGAGTAAGCTATCACTTTTTATGTAATAAACACAAAGAATTGAGTAATTGCATTCATATTCTATATCGAAAGTGCTGGAATCGCTTGTTTAACTTAAAAAAATAGCAAGTTCAGACCCTTCTTTGTGCCAAGCTCAAATCCGTAGAACATAGTAGATGATTCAGAAGCTATATAATACTTTTCCAAACAAAGAAACTCTTCATTAGAATGTTTCATATAGCAATTAACATTCTGAAGGCGTACGTAATTACGGAGTTCAAGTCTCTTTGACAAATAAAACTCAGCCTTAACGAAAACCTGGCTCAGATGCATACAGAGTTCAGGTAAGAGTCAGTTAAGTTTTAGACAAGTTTTAAAGATTCAATCAGCATAAAAAGACAATAGAAATCAAAGAAGCAAATAAATTGCTATAAAATATTAGAGAAATGTTGACAATAAAGCCTATTTCTAGTGTATAGGTAGCATTCAGTTAAGAATATGCGAGACTTGCGTTTTAGAAAGAAAAAGTTTAAAAGTAAGTGGAAGATGTATATCTAAAGAAAAACAAAAAGTTATAGAAAAGGAATGAATAGCTCTAAAAAACACTAATTTAAGTCAAAAAAGAGGCCTAAGAGCTTCACTAAAAATGGGACAAATAAAGAAAAAAAGCAATAAAAAGAGCAGAGACAGCTTAGAACGATTTGAAACAACTTGATAAGTAAAAAAAATTGCTATAAAAAAATCTAACAGAATGTCTAAGAGATGTTGATAAATTAAGGTCTGTGGTGAGAAGAAAAGGATAAGAATAGACATAAAGATTTGAAGTTTTAGAGTAAGACAGAAGAAAATAGAAGTAAAAATCATAGTCTGCTTTGATAAAACTGAATTAGGCTGCTGAAGAGTTTAAAGTGTAAAGAGGGCGGTTACTTGAGTAACGGTAGCTTTTCAAACAAAAAATAGTGATGGTGTAGACTCAGCTCGATGAAGAAAGAGAACTAAATGCAAGTCTTAAGCTTGAAATCGAGCAAGCTATCACTTAGAATTCTAAGCTACACTAGCAAATAAACTCGATGACAAAAATATATGAATAAAAAATACATTAGGTATAAGAAATGATTAACAATATAGGTTAGCTTCAGAACATCAAAAACAAACAAAAAAATCATATTTAAAGTCTCAAATAGCAGGTCCAAAAATAACAGTAAAACAATCTTAATTTACAAAATACCATAAAAGATCAAAATAAAAAGATATAAGAGATGACTAAAACTTAAAAATTGCTTAAATAAGAAGCCCAGAAAAGAATCTAGTAAGGATAGCTGACATAGGCGGATCTAAAAGTCTTAAAAGATTAGATTTAAAAAGTCAGCAACGCTTATATTGAGACCTAGGCTTTATTGTAGACTACAAAACAAGAATTAAGGCAAACTCAATAAGAAAGATAGAGATTTTTCAAAGAAAAACTGAAATTAGGAAGAATCATTGAAGAACTATAAGGACAGCATCTTGCGAATAAAACCAAACAACAGGCTCTTGAGCTGTCTTAGAGAGATATGAGGGAATAGCACTACCAGAAAAATCAGTAGCTAGTCCATCTCCAACGAGAATTCTAAGACCTGAAACGCTAAGGACAGCGAATGAGAAAGTAGCTGGGATAGTAGCGATAGGGAAGAGCAAAAAATGATAAATAGTTGAGAGACCTCAGACAATAGCTTCAAAGTCGTCGAGAGTTAGATAGTGCTTAGACAGGTCGTCGCAAGCTCTAGCTTTAAAATCTAAGAGTTGATCTCCGTCGTTCAGGATAACAATTATAAAAACAGCGTCTCAGCTATGAATAACGCCTGGGAATTGCAACTCAAAGAATAAGATAGATGTAGTAATGCTTGAGTCAGAAAGAAATCTTATCTCAGTTGATGGGTCATAAGAGCGGATGATGATTTTGTTAATGCTTATACCTAGATATTTAAGAATATGGGTATTGATCATCCAAGATGTTCCATCCAGTCCTTGCTGCCGTTGACCCATCGATCTCTATCAGCAGTAGTATTCAAACTAGCATTCTTGTACATTCCTGAGTAAATCAGGTGCTGAGTTAAATATACAATACGTCAGTGAATTTCCCATTTATTGCGTGCTCTTTTTATACGGGGACTTTGTTATTAGAGATTTACTTTTGCCTTAGTGCGCTCCGTAGTTGTTGTTAGAGGTCTTGTAGACTGCCTTTGCGAGCTTGGCTTAGAATTATGCGTCTTATTGGCTTTTTGACATGTATTATCACGATAAAATTATTGGAAAAATAACTTAGAATCACATTCAAAAAACAATAGAAAAAAAAATAAAACATATATCAGAATACATCAGAGCATCTATAGTATAATTTTTGATTTTGAATGGTAATAGTGTAGCTTTGATTTTGAATATAATTACTTTTTACTACGTATGTACGAATAAGACAGAATTCCTCTTTCGGTCTCGGCCCGCAGCAACTTCGTCAAGAAAGTCTACTCGATCCTCCTTATCCAACTCGCCGCCACCTTCTCCATGATCTTCCTTCACCACACCTTCCCAGCTTTCGCCAGATTCCAATACAGAAATTTCTGGACATATATTGTCAGCTTCCTGGTCACTATCGCTTCGATCGTCGCTCTAGGTAAGTGTGTGTTAAAGCAGCTTGGGGAAAAATTTCAAAGACTACCCCTATCAATTACTATGTTTTGGGTATTTTTACACTGGCTGAGTCATACTCAGTGACCTACATTTGCGGATTGTACACCCCTGACAGTGTTCTCATGGCAGTCGCCGCCACCCTAGCTGCTACTATCGGCCTCACCCACTACGCCGCCACTACTAGTAATGACCTCACAAAATTGAATGAATCTATCAAAGGTATTTTTAAAAATATTCAGGTGTCGGCTACTCTTTGGGCTGGATCGTGCTTACCATCAGTCTCATTAACATTTTCTGGCTTAAGAGCAGTCTGATTGTGACTGGAATCGCTGCCCTCTTCGCAGTCGTATACAGCGTCTACCTGGTAGGTGACACCCAGTTGATTCTCGGAGGCAGACACAAGAGCATCTCGATGGACGACTACATCATGGGTTCGGTCTTCCTCTATCTTGACATCATCTCGCTTTTCCTCAAGATCCTCCAGCTGTTCGGAAAAAGGAAAGATGATTGAGATCCATAATCACATATAAAGATAAAAACACAATAAAATCATATAAATCAACTCAAGAAATCCAATTTCTATTGAAAAAAGGTTTGATATAATAGTTGTTCCAATGTGCTTTATCGATTCTTTAAAATTACTCAGAAATTTCTGCGAAATCTTTATTTAAAGTGTCAGTGTCGTAACTTCCGTTTCGATATCTATAATTTCCATACAAGAATATTGCAGGGAAGTAAGTTAAGAATATTTTGGATATTTTACGAGGCGCAGTCATTACCAAGGTCCTTCTTCTATGTGCTATAAGAGTTCCTACAAAAATCAAAGCGGTTGGTTTGATAAAAGTATCTACAACAAACGACCTGAATATTTCGCTGAAACCCTGCGAGTAGAAATGTGTGAAGTATTCTGATTGAAGAAAAGACGGGGAGGCATTTTAACTGATCATGAAGCAGGTTGTTAAGGGTTGCTGAAGCATACGTTCACGAAATAGTTTGTAGCCTGCGTATTTGTTATTAGGACTTTATTGAGGAGGTTTTTCAGAAGGATTTTTCAACATTGTTTTGATTTATAGGCACAATTATTGTATTAATATTATACATATGTTCAGGCATCTTGTCAAAATTCAGGTGTTTGGGGCAAGGCAGTTCAACAAAAAAAGAGGAAAAGTAACAACTTCGATTTAAAATGAAAATCCTTAGAACAATCG
>Ga0169931_10010305_pt1 | contig 13327 bp, 14 predicted proteins | sample Kivu_15m_20L_FD_129675 | JGI IMG/M metagenome (GOLD analysis project Ga0169931, IMG submission 129675) | Freshwater microbial communities from Lake Kivu, Western Province, Rwanda to study Microbial Dark Matter (Phase II) - Kivu_15m_20L... | ecosystem: Environmental > Aquatic > Freshwater > Lake...
ATCCCCAATCCCCAATCCCCAATCCCCAATCCCCAATCCCCAATTTAAAATTGATATGAATATCTTCATTATATTGAATAATTATCTTTTATTATTCAATTGTATAAATTAACATTAAATTATAAATTTTAATACGAAAATTTAAATATAATTTATCAATAATTTATTTAATATGTTAATAGTATTGTGCAGATGTTCGGGAAATTATAGTATTTCAAGGGGGAGAGAAGTTAGACAATAGGTTTTACATATAAAATAAAATGATAAAATAACTACATATATATATGAATCTCTAATAAAAAAGTCTAATTTCTTAAAATTTACTAAATAAATTTGATATTAATTACTAGAAATTAGTTCTTTGGTTTAGAAACAATTTATTAATGGTGGTAAAAATTACTTATATTAACTCAAATAAAATATCCTAAAACAAAAATTTATTTCATTAACATATAAAGACTACTTTAATAATATATTTATATAATGTAATTAGTTAATTTTCTTTACAAGATTATCTATCTCATAGAGCTCTGGTTCAGATTCTAAAATGCCTTTTACTTCTTTTTCTAATTTTCTTTTAATCAAATATGTCCTGAGCTTTTTATATAATATAAATTCTAGCTCTTTATTAGACATTTCTACTGGTACTATATTATTTATCCTGTCCAAAAACAAATTCGCTTGATAATCCAAAAATTCAAATGCCATCATGTAACTAAATACATAAGTATACATCCATCTTCTAGTATATATGTCATATTTAAATCTTGACCACATATACCCTATAATAAAAGCAAAGAAGGAAATCAATGCAAATGCCATTTCAAAAGAAATTTTAAACTTCTCGGGTACTTGCGCATAGAAATGAGGTTCTCTTAATTCTACATTCGGTCTGTAAATTTCTTTTTCATATTTTAAACTTTGAAAAAATTTTGCAAGCAAAATTTTCGCGGGGATGATGATATATTTTCTCGATATAGTTAGCTGTTTATTATATTCATAAATATAATCAATGTCTTCCTGCTTTACTCTCATATGCAAAGGATCTTTTTTACTTTTTTGTTTAATTTCTATAGATTTATAGTCTATTATCTCATTTTTTGAAATCTTCTTAACTAAATCAGGCAAATTTTCAACAGATACTGTTTTTTTCTGAGATTTCTTGAAAATTTTGAATATATTCATTATATAAATAATTTAAATAATATTTATTAATCGTAATTTGTTTTTCCTAATCTCATAAATTATTAATTTTTTAAATTAAATATTCATTTAGAAAAATGACTAAAAATTTGATGATACAAAATGTTAAAAGTTCTAATACAAACTCCGATGGTAAATTTAACGTGACATTTGACACGGGACATCTTTTGATTTACGACAACGGACCTTTCAATGTTGAGGATATTTATGAAGAGGATATTACAGGAAGACTTTCAAAAAATTTAAAAAACTTTTACGGAGAGTTGTACGGGTTATTAAAAAAGCAAAAGGGAGAAAACGAAGAAAAAACAGATTTCGATAAAGCTGCAGATTGTGTGAAACTTCCTAAGCCAGTTACAATTCTACCTAGAGCAAAACCTATACCAAAGCCTAAACCATTAACTAAATGGGAGAAGTATAGAATTGAAAAGGGATTACCTGCTAAGGAAAAAAGATCAAGAATGATTTATTCCGAATTGGCTGGTGATTGGGTACCTCGTTGGGGAAAAGGAAGGTAAAAATAATTATAATTTTATAAATATAGTGCCAAACATATCGAAGATAAGGCTGACTGGGCCATAGAGGAGAGGCCAGGGACGGAAGGACAAGATCCATTTAATGTTAGGAAACAAGAAAAAAATTTGGCTGCAGCTAAACAGAAAAAAAGAGAACTTAAAAATATTCAAAATAGTCTTGATCCTAAAGGCTCTGATAAGATTCCTTTTAAAGATAAAAAACTCAGGAAACAAATGCAAGAAAAATCTAGATTAGAAGGCGAAAAAATCGCACTTGATAAAACATTAGAAAAAGGTATAAAATTTTCCATTTAAAATATAAAATATTTAGTGCAAAAATCAACTGCCTCACTTGGGAAATTCGACAAAAAAGTCAAAAACGAAAAGGAAATGAACACTATTAAAAAGAAGAAAGTCGATAATGATGTTTTGTTGAATAGAAAGAGAGAAAAAGAAAGAGATATGAGTATCTTAAGCACAATTTTGAAAAAGAGTAAATAAATAAAAAGATCTTAAATATTAATTTATTCAAAATAAATTAAGAAATCTGTTTTCATATTTAATTTATAATCTACTTTCAGCAATTTTAATAATCACATATAATTTATATATTATGATTAGAATATTACTTTGAATTATATTATCTAGATTATATGATTCAATAAGCATCATCTATCTTAAACCCAATATATAATTGTTCTTTCTAAATTTTGTTTTTTTTGAATTTCTCAAACAAACAGCTTAATATAGTTATACCAAATTTATACAACTTCTCAATGAAAAAAAAGAAAATCAATTGATTTTTGTCAATTTCTTTACATTCATGAAATCTTATATTATTGACTTTGATACTCGCAATCAGGAAAAAGGGAAATGCGATTAAAAAGATGGAGGAATTAATGGTTACAGAATTAATTATATTTATCATAAAAGTAAGGATAACTCCAAATCCAAGAAAGTAGAAGAATTTATTTTCGATGAAATACATGATAGATTTATAATTACTGATGTATTTTTGTAGGATTATGTATTCAAAAACATAAACAGAATTTAAAATAGACATAGTGACGTACTTTAAAATGAATAATCCCGGAATAAAGCTGAAAAAATTAATCAAAGAAATGCATATTGCAAAACAGCTGACGATTAAAAGCCTTTCTATCTGATTTGAGATAATTGTAACAAAATCTTGGCCTTCTACTTTAATATTTTTATTTTTTTCAATAATTTCTAAGCTTTCGAAGTATATTTCATCAATCCAGAAGCTTGTGATTACATTACATAATAGAAATACTGGAATAAGCCAGAATATGTAATAAAAATATTTTCCAATTAAAAGAAAGTAACTCAGGATAGATATTCTGGGCGTTAAGTAGTCTATTACAGATTCCAGTACGTAAATGTAAAGAAGCATAGATCCTATAAATAGAAATCCATTAAGTATTATGCAATTTAAAACATTGTTGTATATTTTTTTATTGTTGAGAATAATGTCATAAGTTGTAAAAATTTTTAAACTGTCCCACATTCCGAGAATAAAATCTGAAAAGAATTTACGAATTTTATGGTTGTATTCTATGTCTTGTGAATTTTTCTTTTTATTTTCTGCTTCCATTTTTAAAAGTAATTTATTTAATAAATTTTAACACTCTTTATTTAGTTGTATATTGAATTTTATTAAATATTCTTATATTTTTAATTCTTAGATTTATAATACTTAACTTTTAAACTCTTCAATAGCCCATTTAGGATCTACATACAAAGATTCGAGCTTAAATTTCTTCTTTAAATTCTTAATCTGATTTACAAGTTTCACATTATTCCTTTCAAATGCCTCGTAATCTGATATAATCCTTTCACTAACATGATTCTCACGCTTTCTGAGATTTTGAGACCCCATAGGATTTGACAAATTGTCATATATTTTTTTAATCTTTATATTTGTTGTTTCTGGGCTTAATACTTCCTTAACTTCATTTCTTATTTTTTCTATTTGGAAAACTTTAGAGTCTTCATAAATTTGTATATCTTTTTTCATTTCTTTGGGGATGACTAAAACCCTAGCCTTACCAACTGATTTATACTTTGGCTTTATAGAATTTTCTGGCTCTTCATCATAAGAGCCAGAGAATTTATTCTTTTTAATTCCGAATTTTTTCAACTTTCTCATTAAATTATCAAAAAAATCCTCGTTCCGCAATATTTTCCTTTGAAATTCCATCGGAAGGCAATTAATCTTAAGGTGTGAAAAATTCCAATCTAGTTTCGATTTGTTTTTAGAAATCAAATCGTCCAATTTCTCACCTAGTTCCAAATTGTTGTAATTGACCACTACTTTTCTTTTCTCTATTTTTGTAAGGGCCTTTCTCAATTTTGTGATGACTTTACTATATTCTGGTAGCGAATTCTCCAGATCATCTAAAATTTTCAGTCTAATTTCAAAAAGATCGTGCTCTAAATAATCTGTATTCTTATTTTCCTGTTTGTATTTATTAATTACCTGTGCCAAATAATTTTGAAAAATTTGATTTGTGTCTGAATGGATTTTATCAAAATTTATTTCGTTTTGATTTTCATATTTCGGCAATTTAGGATCGGCTTCTTTTAATTCATTCAGTAATGTTTTAAAATAATTTGATGAGGCCAAATATTTCTCGTGAAATTTATGAAGGTATTTATCCCTTACTTTGTTAATTTCTTCAATAAAATTTTTTGAGGATTCTGTAGATAGATTTTTATAATTTATAACAGATTTGTTTCTATAATTTGATTTTCTTTTATCTAAATATGATGTTGAATAAAAATATTTTTTATCTTTTGTGAGACGATTTGAAAAAGGTTTTTGATTGTTAGGAAATGTTAGTAAATGTAAATTATTGGAAGACGAATTCGATGTAAATGTTTTGAGATTTGAAACTGTAATGCTGTTGGATTTTGAATGCATAATGGAAATATTTCTAAACGCATTTTTATCATTCGAATTTCGGGAATTTTTATTTTCACTAATTTTGATTTTCTTCATTTTGATTTCTTTTTCCGGAGTAGAAGATAATTTATTGTGTTCATCAGATGTTAAATTTCTAATATTATTAATTTCTGTAGAATTTTTCGAAAAGTTTTCAGATTTGAATTTTAATTTGATATTTTTATTTATAATTTTGATCTGTTGATGAGATTCAGGATTTTTCTTATCTTGATAATTTTCTATATTTTCGATCGTCGATTTATTTTCATTAAAACATTCTGTAGGTTTTGAATCTGGTTTTATTTGATCATCGTGCTCGCAATTTTCTTCTTTTTTAATGACGAGTTTTTTCTTTCGTTTTTTTTTCTTTTCTATATTTGAATTCATTGTTTCCAAAATGTCCAAATAATTATTTCCATTAAACAATTTATTAGATTTTATAATAGTATATGCGTTGTTATAAAAAAACTCATTTTTAGTATTGAAGTCAACAGATTTTAATTTCTTTTCTGAATTTGTTTTAACCGATTCGAGACTTGATTTCATAAAGTGTTTATAATTAGTAAAATAAAAAATAAATTTTCATAATGAAAATGATTATAAAATTATTAATCACAATTAAATAATGGGAAACAACTCTGTCATAAAAAATTCAAAAACAACATTCATTGAGCAACTCAAAATTGATCAACGTTCTGAGTGTAAAGTGCTAGGAATTTATATAAACCCACGTGAATTTCCACATTCAGGACTGATTATAATTTCAAATAAATGTAAAATTGCAATTAAATTAAAAGAAAAGCAATATTAAATTACTCTCCTGTTTCCGGCGTGATTTCATCTACATACACAACTAACACCGGAATTATTTTCTGTGATTATAATAGAAAAAGTAAGGAAGGTAGTGTGGTTGCCTTTGTAACTGAAGATAATAAATTGCATTTGATAAATACAGACAACCTTACTTTGCTGAGATCTATATCCTTTAATAATGATATTAACCTATTGATTAAAGAAAATTCAACCATAACTGCCCTTAATTTTAAATTAAACGATACTGTATTTCTTGGCTATTCAGACGGATCTATAATAAAAGTAAAATTCAATGAACCGCCGATTAATTTGTTGTATGAAAACTCAAATAAGTATCTGGTATCTGCTGAAGATGAATTTGAGAATATTAAATCTGTGTTCAGCACAGATGTTATAAATCGTAGACAGAATACAAATAGCAATTCGAATAATTTGAATACGAATAATTTACAAAACATAGGACAAGCTTCATCCATCAGTAATAATAAAACTAACGGTAAGTATAACTTCCAACTATTGGAAATATTTTTCTTTCTTCATTTAAATTTATTTAATTTATTTTATTTCAATTTCAGATTCTTCAAATTTTGTTTCATTTTCAAATTCATAAACCTTTAAAATTTAGAAAATAAATCCTAAAATACAAGGATAATTTTTATAAAGGGAGTGAAGTTAATTTTTCTATTATATTTATGTTTAAAGATTAACATAACTTTTCGTTATAGATTCCCCTATAGTTAAAAAAGTTTCCAATCCTTCTGATAAAATCACAGACAATCTTATTGAAGATCTCACAAATGAACCAATTTCTAATCTAGTAGAATATATTCTAATCTCAGATCGTTACAAAAGCCTTTTTTCGATTCAAAAGCTGAATGCTAGGGTCAGTCTTATAAATCTTTTCTGCTTAAGAAATAACATATTCAACAGAAGATTTTGCAAAATTGAAGGAAAAATAAATAACATAAAATTAATTGAAAAAAAAGATTTAATTATCGCAGTAGTATTCAACGTAGAATCGAAACTTACAAGACTTGAAATTTGGCATTTAAGCGAAACTGAATGTCCTGTGTCGATTTATAACCTCTCATCGGTGCTCGAGTATTCTTTCACAATACGGAGCTTGCATATTACCCCGATGCCAAAAAAATATTTAGGTCGTAGCTCAAAACAGGGTGTAGTTGACGGTGATTTGATTTTTCTCGGCACAACACGAGGAGACATAATCCTTGGAAAAATTTCTAATTCTTACGCAAATAATAAGCACACCTTCGAAATGCTAAATATCTTAAAATTAAAAAATGATTCTCAGAAAGGAGAAGACATGTCTAATTGTTATGAAATAAGTTTTATTTACTTTGATCTTTTTTTCGATTTGTTAATTTTAGGCGATGTTAATTCTAATATCAGATTCATTGAAAAAATTCTTCAAATAGGAAAGTCTCAAAATATTGAAGAAACACTTCCATTCTTTTCATTTGATAATGAAGAAAATTCATACTTTACATCTAAGCATTTGAATAAAAATAAAAACGAGATATTTACTGATTTGCCTTTATTTAGTGTTAATCATGATGTAATAAAGGATAGAAGTATCATTATGTATGATGAAGGACGAGATTTGATGATTTCATGCTTTAATGAAGATGGCGAAACTGAATCTGTCTTTGATGGAGATTTGTTAAATAGATACAAAAATAGAATGAATAAATGATTATACAAATAATATATAAACTTAAATAAATAAGATTTTTTGTTTCCTAATGTTAAAACAATTTTTAAATGTTAAATTAATTTTTAATTGATTAATCTTATATTTTTCATATTTTCGAAATGGAAAAACTTAATCAATTTGAAGGTAAAAAACGCCCAGCAGGTGAGGAATTAGTTTACGATGAAAATTTAGCTAAAGGAGGATATGGAAGAAAAAAAAAGCAAGAAAACAATCGCAAAATAAATAAAAGAGATAATAATAATGAACAAAATCAAGATCTTGACGGAAATTTAGATATTGACAACGATGTTGATACCATGAAAACAGATAATAGAGAAACTGCGAAATCTTTTAATAACTACAAAGATCTTAAAAGTGAGAAATTCGAGTTTTATTATAGAGTAAAATATTAATATAAAATTATTTTTATCTTAGAATCAATTAGCTCCTTATTTCAATGATGAAGACCAGTTCCGATTTTTCGTGGAAAAGCTGAAAGAAAAGCTACCTTGTATATTCAGAATAAATACAGCTCATCCATATTGGTCTGAATTTCGAGAAATGTTACTAGATCCTAACCTAATAAAAAATCTTCTCGGAGGAGAAGATTTCGGAATTAAAATAACACCAATATATCTGACGAATTTGCCACTATGGAAGGATCTTGTCTTCAATATTAATATTCCTAGGATGGAATTGAAGAAGAATGCAAACCTAAATAATTTCCATAAATTAATTCAAAAAAGTGTAGATGCCGGACTTATTAGCAGACAAGAAGCTGTCAGTATGATTCCTCCGATGCTAATGCAAGTTGAAAAAACAGACATGATATTCGACATGTGTGCAGCTCCCGGAAGTAAAACTGCTCAATTCCTAGAGGTTTTTTATAAAGATTTCGATTTTTTATCTCCTATAACTATTAAAAATGACACAGGATGCGTATTGGCAAATGATAATAATTGGAATAGAGCTCATATGATGACTCATCAATTAAAGAGGCTTAATACAGCAGGAATGGCTGTAATAAACCATGATGCTCAATTTTACCCTTTTATATATCAAGGAGAGCTTGCTAATGAAAGATTGCTATTTGACAAAATTCTAGCTGATGTACCCTGTTCGAGTGATGCAGTAATGAGAAAATTACCACACAAGTGGAAGAAATGGTCTCCTAAAGATTCCTTCCTTTTACACAAACTGCAACTACAGATAATTAACAAAGGAATTTCTCTTTTAAAACCTGGTGGGACCATAGTATATTCGACATGCTCTTTGAATCCGATAGAAAATGAAGCTGTAGTGCATGAAGTAATGCGTACACATGGAGATTCTTTAGAGATTGTGGATATGTCAGAGGTATTTGTAGGTTCACACATTAAAAATCGTCCCGGATTACTATCATGGAAGGTTTACGTTGATGACAAAAGCGATACTTCAAATACAAAATTGATTGAGATAAAGAACATAGAAGATCCAATTTACGAAGAATTTAAGGAATTTGTCGAGAAAACTTGTTTTCCACCTGAAAATGAAGATATTGCTAAAAATTATAAATTACAAAATTGCATAAGACTTTTTCCTCATGACAGTGATACCAGTGGCTTTTTCATCACTGTTTTTAAAAAGTCCACAAATGTAGTTCCTAACACAGAGAAGCCTCATGTACATAAAAAGCCTGTGAATCCCGATAAGGGAATTTTATTGATTTCTGAAACAAATAAAGAAATAATTAACTGGCTCCAAGATTATTATGGAATGATTTCCAAAAACTCAGAAAATAATCTCAACAATAATGGATTTCCTTTCGATCAACTTGGTACACAATCCAAAATTTATAAAAAGTTAAATTTCATTTCTAAAGGACTTCTTCATCTTATCAAATCCGACAGAAGAAATCAATTAAAATTAATAAACTTAGGAGTAAAATTATTTTCTATGAATAAAAGAAAAATTCCTGAGGAAGATGATACAGATTTCTGTAAATTCAGAATATGTCAAGACGGCTTGATCTATCTTCTTCCTTTCATGAGTAAAAGAATCTATTTCTGTGATGACAAAAACCTCTTTATCAAACTAATCAAAGTTGTCGACCTTAAAAAGGAAGAAATCGAAGATATTGAGCTCAGAAATCAACTCAACGAAGTGAAATCAGGATGTATTGTGTTAGTTTTAGTAAATAATAAACCGGATTCTGGCGTAAAATTCTTCAGCGACGAGTATTATCAATATCTCAAAGAAAATTATAGTGATGCAGTAACATGCTACATTTCAGCAGTGAGATTATCAACTATGATAAACAAGGAACATCAACACGTTTTCAATTTAAAATTCAAAATTGAATAAGATATTATGAAATAAACAAGATTATATATTGAATTTTATATTTCAACTCGTAATTAATTAAAATCAAACAAATACAAATATTATTTTACAAATTTAATTATATAAATTCAATTTTCTAATGTCTATCAAATTAAGTCAGAATGCTTACAATTTCGCTCAAAAACTGTTGAAAATCTTTAATCCTGAAAAACCTAATGAAACAGATTCAGCACAAACTGTGAAAAATAATGAATATGTAAAAGAAGAGAATAGAATTATTGGAAAGACAGATTACAAGAAATATGAAGAACTTGCCAAGAATGTAGAATTAGATGAAATAAAAGCAGATCCTAAAACGAAGGAAGTTCTTAAAATGGGATGCAATAACGATTTACGTAAAGAGCGACAGATGATGGATAAGCCTTCCAAATATAAAATAGAGGCAGCAAAATTGTTTAAAAATGAAGGCGATGAATTTTTAAGAAATAAACAATATTCGGATGCAATTAACTCCTTCGAAAAAGGCCTTCTACAGCTCTTTTATACTTTCTCTGATGATCCAGAAGAAGATAAACAGGTTGAAACAATTAAAGCCAGTTTAAATATGAACATGTCTATGTGTTTGATGAATATAAATAAATTTGAGGAAGCTATAGGACAATGTTTGGAGGCTCTTAGAATTGATAAAAATAATTTAAAGGCTATTTATAGAATAGCCTTCTCATATTTCAAACTCGATAAATACGATGAAAGTAAAAAATTTATAAATGATGCCTTTAAAATCCAACCTGATTCTACAGAATTTAAATCTCTTTTGGAAAGTATCAAAGCAAAAGAAAAAGAAAATGAAGATCAATCTAAGAAATTGTTTAGGAAGATTAAATTAGGAGATTCTAATTAAATATAAATGATTATCTCTAATTACATTATCATAAAGAATTAATTTTTATGATATAATTATAAAACTAAATTTGATTGTATATTAATAGGTATTGAAATTATATCGCAATAAATATAATAAAATACTTTATATGTTCAAGAATAATTTTAATTAATTACAAAATTTAATTATATGGTAATTTAGATAAATCAAAGAGAAACCTTCTATATTTTATTTGATTCCCTTTCTAATAATTGTTTAAATTCATCTTCTGTCAATGCAAGCAACCTTGCGTTTTCTAAATGGACTTTCTGCCTCTTCAAAATTGAGCAAAGTTTTATTGATTTTTTAAAAGCCACGTACAACTCATTTTTCTGTTTTTCTATTTTTTTTAGTTCTTTTGTTAGTCTCTCTATTTCTTTTTCTTGAATATTTGTGCTCTTAGCTTGTGTATCATAATTAGAACCTTTCTTGTCTACTTCTTCTATTAACCGTGCAATCTGTTTATCCTTATTGAACATCTCTTGTTTAATTTTCTTTTCGTTAATTTGATATTTGTCAAGTGTTTTTTGTAATTCGTTGAATTTTTCAAGAAGTCCATTCATTTCGTTTTTTTTATCTGCATACATGTTTTTATATTTTTCAACTTGAAGATTTAAGCTATTTATCTGATTCATTAAATTTACCTGCTTTTTGTATTCTGTTGACATTGGATTATTACTATTTTTGCTTCGATATTCTTCTAATTCAATTTCCATTATTTTATTCTCGCTTAAGAATTTTTCTAGCTCAGATTCTAACGATTCTATACGAGATTTTTGATACTTGGACAGTGATTCCAGTTTTTTGTTTTTTTCTTTCAATTCGTTAAGCGATTTTACAAGTTGATAATCATTTTCTATTTCAATTCTTTCCTGATCTTCACTTTCATAATCGTCTCGTGAAATTCGGATTTCCTCTTTATAGTCTTCGTTTTGATTGTATTGCTTGGTTGATTCTTTGTTGATTTTAGGATAATCTTCAAGATTATGGTAATATTCACTTTCTTCATTTAAGGAATTATTATTTGAATTTTCGTAATCATTATTATCTTTTTTGTAATTGAATTGATTATTGATCATTTTTAAATTGATCTACTATATTTAAAAATTTAATAATTATTGAATAATATACTTTTAATATAATGTTTGTAAACGTCTTTTGACAAGGTAAAATATTGAATCTGAATCTGATACCTATATCAATAATGCATCAATTTAATAATATAATCCTATGAGAAATCATCAAATAATTAAAAATTTTAATTATTACTGATGATTTTTTTATTTAAAATACATATATATTATAATAAAAAATAAACTTGCTAAAATGTCCGAGAAAGGAGATGATTATTATAACAACAAATGTAGAATAGTGTGGAATATATTTCTTCAACTAGCAACATGGTTTATTATTATATGGTGCGCTGTATTGGGTTCATACAGAGGTAATCTTCACTGGGCAGAAATCACGAGCTTAATTATAGTCTATTTAGTTTATGTTGTCTATTTTTTCACTTACAGAAGTTTTTTCTATCTGTTGCATAATTTTAATAAGAAAAAAAATTTAGATGAACACATGAAAAATCTTTTTTATGAACCTCCTGAAATTGAACTTGAAATTGAATGCTATCATTACGAAAAAAGAACCACTCGTACAAGTCGAGGAAGATATGAAACACATACAGTAAGAGTAGTTACTTATTCCAATTCAGAGAAATTTTTATTTTATACATGGAGAGATATTTCAGGTGTTCTCACATTAAAAACTGATGATGCAAAAAAAAATCACAGACCTTTCATCCGGTTAAATCTAAATCTCTTTATAGACTTTGCTGACGAAATCACTATCAGTGACTATAATAAACAAAAAGAGCTTCAAATAAGCTCCAATAGAAATAGGGATACCTACATTTCTCAATATGAGAAAAGAAAATTGAGGGGGTTTGATAAATATAACTTAGTAAGAGTGTCAGATGAGGGAGGATTTTTAATAAGTAAATATTGGTATATTATTTTCACTATTATTCCCATCGTTTTATTATATGATTGGTATTTCTTCTCTGTATGCATACAGCAAGAATATGAAATTAAAAAAATTATTTCTACTAGATATGATCTAAATTCAGGGGAAAATAATGAGAAATATGCACAAAATATCCCTAGTATTATAAAAAAGGATTCGCATATTATTTACGATGTTGCTCCGATGCCAATTCATAAAAATCCCACACTCCCGAATGAAGAAGAATTGATACAAGCAAAAGTATTTGTAAGAAATTTCACTAAACAATCATCAAAAATTGATAATGACCAGTTTAATAACAATATCAATTATAATATAAATGATGTGATAGTAAATAAGGGCAATACTGATAATTTGAATTCATTTAAAAATCAGAATGCTGAAGAGCCAATGAAAGCTTATGAAAGTGCAGAAGCAATAATTCCTATTGCACCCATAGAGTCCAACAATAATGAAAAAGAAGAAGGAATGAAGAAGTCTAACAACTTTGACGAAGAAGATAAAGAATAATTTAGTGTATTCTTTTATATAAGACTTTTAAAAACATTTTTTTAAATAAAATTAAAATTTTTATAATATCTAAACGTTGGGAATAACCTTATCTATGTGTGACCTCAGTGTTCGATATTTAGAATCAATCCGTAGAAGCAGAATCCACTTGCGAACCATATATAAACTAATAAAAAAAACTTTTTTCTTTGAGATTTTAGTCTTGTAATTTCTAGCAAATTGTACCCTTTTTTCACTTCATTTAAATCACTTGAGCTCTTTACTAAATTAGAATTAGCTTCAATAAATAATTTGTATTTATCTTCTGTTCCATTCAATTTGGCTATTTCTCTAAAAGTTTC
>Ga0169931_10010307_pt1 | contig 13327 bp, 11 predicted proteins | sample Kivu_15m_20L_FD_129675 | JGI IMG/M metagenome (GOLD analysis project Ga0169931, IMG submission 129675) | Freshwater microbial communities from Lake Kivu, Western Province, Rwanda to study Microbial Dark Matter (Phase II) - Kivu_15m_20L... | ecosystem: Environmental > Aquatic > Freshwater > Lake...
AAGGGCGTGGCGGTGATGCTGCCGTCGGCGCCGTAAAACATGGCGTCCACGGGGCGTGTGACGAATCGCGGAAACGCGCCCCGGATCAGCACGTCGAATATCGGCATGCCATCGGCGCCAATCGCAGGCGCAAAGTAGATATAGTCGTCGATAAGACTTCCAAAGGCCGAGACCTCCGCTGTCAGTTTTTCAGCAACATAGCTGGTCGTCAGCGATGCCGAATAGTTGGTCTCGGCGCCGAGATCGGGCTTGCCAAGTCCAAGAACTGGCAACGTCGGTGCGGTCCCGTTCAGATATTGCTCGTCGGGATTCGGAGGGCGCATCGCGATCGACAGATCCAGTTTCGTCGTGAGCTGTTGGGTCAGGTGCCACAACCCTCCAACCGACGCCGAGGTGGTTTGAAACAGCGACGTACAGTCGAACGTATCCGCACCAGTTTCGGGATCGCCACACTTGTCTCGCGCCAGCTGTCCGCTTCGCCCAAGGCGCAAGTAATCGATGCGCTGGAACGTCGCGCTTCGCAGCAGCACGTCGTGGCGAAGGCCGGCCTCCAACTCGAACCCATCCGCAATCAGACGCTCGATCGCAAAAACGCCAGCACTGCCAGCCTGGTGATCTGGCACAAGTTGAAGCCCCTGATACCAGTGTGTCTGCACCATCGCCGTGACGCCGAGTGAGCCGAGCAGATGGTGGTGGTCGGTGAAGTGTAGTGGCTTGTGTTCGAGCACCACGTCGGCATCGTGGGTCAGCAGCCGAAACGAAAATTGTGGTCCCGAGATCGCCTGCCGGACGATATCGAATTCCTCGCGGTCATCGTATTGCAAGGCGTAGGTCGCCGTGACGGTGCCACCTCCGGCTGTCGACCAGATGCCGCGGGCAACCAATTGATCGTGGGCCACATCTTGAAATGGTCTACCGATCTGAAATTCGGCCCGGTACAAATCCGACTCTGCGGGGCGGCCCAGTTTCGACTGCAAGAAGAAGTCGCTCGCCGAATCCATCTTGAAACATAGACAAACGCCTAGCTTGCTTTGCACATGCCTGAAGGAGAGTTGGTAGCGCGCATTGTCTCCGCGGTAGCCAATCGTGGCCCCAGCCATCCATTCCGACGCGCCCGTATTGTCGAGTGCGTAGTCTGGTGTCGACGCAGCCTGAAGCCGCTTGATGCTGCCGTCCAGTTGCAGAGTCAACTCGGGTTTTTTCTCGGGAACCCACTGCGTTCTTCCGCTGAAGCTTCCGCCGAGGCCGTTCGCAAAACCCACGAGATGTGCTTCTCCCTCGACGCCCGGCGTGCGGCGCAATAGTGGCGGATCAACGAGCACGACGCCGCCGATGGCGTCAGGACCGTAGCGCACGCCAGCCGCGCCTCGGACAACCGTGATACGATCAGCCATTGCTGGATCGATTTCTGGCACGTGATCGACGCCCCAGTCCTGCGCTCGATGTCTCACGCCATCGACAATGAACGACACGCGCCGGCCGAACTGCCCACGTACGATCGGCTTCGCGAGGCCGCTGCCTGAGCGCAACTGTGTGACGCCCGGTACCTCGGCGAGCGCTTCGGATAGTGATAGTCCCCGCTTTCGAGCAAGGGCTTCTCCGGAGATGACGGTCGCGGCGTGGAGCTCGGTCGGTGGGGCAGGGTGCTCCTCGACGACGAAGTCAGCGACCTCGTACTCAAGCTCGATCTCGACCGAGCGCACCTCTCCAACCTTCAGCGTACGATTCGCGATTTCGTAAGCGGCGTGGGTCACCTGTATGGCAATGGTTCCCGGGCAAAGGCCCTTGGCAATCAGGTGTCCTTGTCGATCGGTTTTTCCGATGTAGCGTTTGTCGATGGTGATAAACGCTTCCGAGATTGGCTCGTGATCGTACGTTTCCACCGCGTGCACGTCGATGCTGCCCTCACATTGCGGCGCAGTCTTCTGAGGCTCAGCTTCTGACTGTGCAGATGCTGGCTGTGGCGTTCCGATGCCAATCAGTAAAAACGGCAGCAACGTTGCCAATCGCCGTGAAGCTTGCTGTATTTGGGTTCGCAATCGCATTTCGGCGTGGAAATCGAATTCGTGCGGGATGTTGTCCGCGATGTGCCGCGGAGCCTACATCACTGTGACGGAGAAATTCACCTGAACATCGTTCGAGCCCCCGACGGTTGCGAACCCGCTGGTCTTGACCGTTTCGGGATCGCTTGGGAGCTTGATGGCGGTACCGCTGACGGGTGGCATGTGACGAAGGGTGAGCATTAGCACGCCCATTCCCGCTTTGGCCTCGATCTTGTTTCTGAGACCAACCGGAAGCCCGCGAACGTCCAGATCGTTGTAGGTGTGTCGTAGGGGCGCATCTGGTTGAGCGCTGGCCGGGCCATCGACAGCGCTGCCCGTCAGGAAGACGTAGTGTTGATCGGCCTCATCCAGGATCTCCGGCGTAACGTCTTCGGTTGGCGTTTCGAGAAAGTTCTCGAACTTCATCGTGAGGTCGTATTTGCCGGCGGCAAGCGTGATCGCATCGGTAGTGGGTGCCGCTGCGCCATCACCATCGGGATCGTCGAACTTGGCGAGAACAGGTGCGCCGCCCGCTTCCGGGGTGAAAATCAGGGTTACAGCCGTGATGACCTCGTTTTCGTTGATCCCCGGGGGTGGATCATCGTGGCCACAGGCCGCGAGTGCTGCGGAAAACGAGACGATGCCGAAAAGTAGACCTTTGCTTTTCATGACCAGGCTGATTCGGTTCTCCTGCATCGCGGCTATTGCTCCTGCAGGGCGTCCGTTTATCATAAAATGCAATTGAATTGCAAATACATACTCGGATCGGACGTGGTGATCGCGAGCGATCGAACGGCATGCGAGGCGACGAAATCTTCGAGAAAGTCGAAGAAGACGCGTTTCACCAGGCTGGGCGAGCCAGGCGCGCTTGAGCTCCCCGTCGATCCCTACAAAACGTTGGTGTTGAAACTCACCTGGATGTCGGTCGCTCCGCCGATACTGGCGAATCCGCGCATCTTCACTGTTTCTGGGCCGGTCGCATTCTTGACCTTCCCGCTGCTCAGTGGAGGCATGTGACGCAACGTCAGCATTAGGACACCCGTGTTCGAGAATTCGACGACGAGGTCGTAGTTCCCTGGAGCCAACGAGATCGTATCGACCATGGGAGCAGCGCCACCCTCGCGATCCGCATCATCAAAAAGTGCGACGACGGGTAGGCCACGACCCTCGGGTTTAAAGGTCAGCGTCACAGCGTTGATGACCCAGGGGTCGATGTGCGGGGAGAAATCCTGACCGCATCCAGCGATTTTCGTGGAAAACAAGACCGCAGCGAGAAGGACTGTTGCGCCTCTGACGACCATGTTGCTTCGGGTCTCTCCCCGTCGATGCCTACATCACGGTGGTGTTGAAGTTCACCTGAACGTCGTTCGAACCGCCGAGCGTTGCGAAACCGCGTGTCTTCACTGTTTCAGGGTCGGCGGGCCATTGGCTGAGCACTCGCCGGGCCGTTGACCGCGGTGCCCGTCAGAAAGACGAAGTGCTGATCGGCTTCGTCCATGATTTCCAGTGTGATGTCTTCGTTTGGTGTTTCGAGTGTGTTCTCGAACGTCACGTCTAGATCATATTTTCCAGCTGCAAGGGATATCGTATCAATCACCGGGGCGGCCGCTCCGTCGCCGTCCGCATCGTTGAATTTCGCTACGACGGGCGAGCCACCTGCCTCGGGTTTGAAGGTCAGCGTCACGGTGTTGATGACCTCGTGCTCGTGTGGTGCGCCAGGATCCTGACCGCAGGCTGCGAGCGCCGCGGAAAGCGAGAGGGCACCAAGAAACATGGCTCCGCGTTTCATGATCATGTTCATATTCACGTTGATCAACCCAACCGACATCACGAAGGCGATCGTTCGATTGGCCCAATAACGAAGAAGGCGCGCTCCACCAAGCTAAGCCTGATGGGCGCGCCTCACGATTTCGTCGATGCCTAGTTCACGGTTGTGTTGAAATTCACCTGAACGTCGTTCGAGCCGCCGAGGGTTGCGAATCCGCTCGTCTTGACCGTTTCAGGGCCGGTTGCTGTCTTGACGGCAGCGCCGCCGACCGGAGGCATGTGACGCAAGGTGAGCGTCAGCACGCCCATTCCTGCCTTGGCGTCAATCTTGTTCTTGATGCCGACCGGGAGGCCATTCTTGTCCGTGTCATTGTAGGTGTGGGTGAGGGGCGCTATCGCCTGATTGCTGGCCGGGCCGCTGACGGCGGTGCCCGTCAGGAAAACGAAGTGCTGATCAGCCTCGTCGAGAACCTCGAGCGTGATGTCTTCGGCGGGCATTTCGAGAACGTTCTCGAACTTGACCGAGAGGTCATATTTCCCGGCCGCCAACGTGATCGGGTCGATCGTCGGCGCCGCGCCGCCCTCACCATCGGCATCGTTCCACTTTGCAACGACAGGCGCGCCGCCGGCCTCGGGCGTGAAGGTCAGCGTGACGGTGGTGATGACCTCGTTCTCGTGGTCGTGATCGTGGTCATCGTGACCGCAGGCTGCGAGTCCGACCGACAAAGAAACCGTACCGAGGATAAAAGCTGCGCGTTTCAAGACCGTGTTCATGGGCGTCTCCGGGTTGTCTGATGATGAGACCTGCCGTCTAGCACAAGTTGCAACCGAATTGCAAGAGAGGTTTGGTAACGGTTGGTACGGCAGATCTGTCCCGATAATCGATCGTCCAGCGCCCATTTGGGGTCGGCTTTGGGAGGTGTTGTGTTTCGTGCTTTTCGGAGGATGCCTGAATAGGGACCGTGAGCAGTCTCATGAAAAGCCGAGGTCGTTCGCGCTTGAATCTGCGGGTGGACCGAATGCCTTGCCAGTCGTCGGTGATCCAAACCTGAACGCTTCCGATCGCGCCATTCGGGACCGGGTCGCGAGCGTGCTGGGAATGAGTGTCGCCGTCGTTGACGATGACGTTGTCGGCGCTGCGAACCTTGAAGGGGTCGCGACGTTCATGGATCGACCTGACGCGTCGCGCGTTGCTAAAAATGATGTCAAAAATATCGGATTCGACCTAATATAGACGTCTGATGAGACGAAAAGACGAAGACGCCGTGCTGGCATGGCTTTCCGACCCGCACCGGAAACCGTTGCTCATCCGGGGCGCGAGGCAGGTTGGCAAATCCACGCTGGTTCGCCTCGCGGCGCGGGCCGCCGGTCTGCGCTTGTGGGAGGTCAATCTTGAGCAACACGGCGTTCTTGGCGCGGCATTCGACTCGTTGTCGCCCGATGTGATCTTGCGCGAAATTGGTTTGGTTCTTGGTCAGGCTGGCGTTGGGACGGGACCCGGTATTCTGTTTCTCGATGAGATTCAGGCCGTGCCGCGCGCACTCGTGGCCTTGCGTTACTTCTTCGAGCTTCACCCGGAGCTTCCAGTTATCGCGGCGGGATCGCTGCTCGAGTTCAGCTTGGCCGAAAGTGGGCAATCGATGCCGGTGGGTCGAGTCCAGTCGCATTTTCTCGGACCGCTCAGTTTTGAGGAATTTCTGGGCGCGCTTGGTGACGAGCTTCTGCTCGAAGCGCTGGAAACTCAGGGCGATCCAGCGCGATTTTCGCTCGTCGCCCATCAACGACTTCTTGATCTCGTCCGCGAATACCTGCTGGTGGGTGGAATGCCCGAGGCGGTGCAACGCTATGTGGATTCCCGCGATCTGTCGGCTGCCATTCAGGTTCACCGATCAATTATCGGGACCTATGTCGATGATTTCGGCAAGTATGTTCGGGGAGCCGATGTTGAGAAGATCCGACGCATCTTCGAGCAACTCCCTCTGCATCTGGCCCAAAAGGTTCGCTTCAACCGGTACCACCCTGACTGGCGAGCTGCCGACATCCGGCGTTGCCTGGAACTCTTGCAACGGGCAGGTGTTGCGGTTGCCGCAGTCCACAGTGACGGCAATGGGTCGCCGATTGGGGCAGAGGAAGATCCCTCAACCTACAAGTTGTTTCATCTCGACGTTGGCCTTGTCGGAACGATGACGGGGACCCAGCTTTCCCTCGCGGAATTTTCTGCAGGCCGATTTATCAATGAGGGAGTACTCGCGGAACAATTCGTGGCACAGCAACTTTTGCGGGCGCAGCCTCCTGATGATCGACCCCGTCTGCACTACTGGCAGCGAGATGGCGCAAGCCGAAATGCAGAGGTGGACTTCCTGCTTCAGCGTGGGGCGTCGGTGCTTCCCATCGAGGTCAAGGCGGGCAGCTCAGGAACGTTGCGCTCGTTGCACCAATTCATGCTGAAGCACCCCGGTAAAGATGCGATACGGTTCGATTTGAATCCGCCATCGGTGCAGATGATCGAGACGCAGGTGATGAGCGGACGGAACCAGACGACGGCCCGGTACAGGCTACACAACCAGCCGCTGTATCTGGCGGGCGTGACGACTTCGCGGCATACTGAACTCTCGCAATGAAGACGGCGGAGCAAACGGCGCGAGCGCAGGCGGAGCGGATGGCCAACGAGAAGGCGGTATCGGACGGGGCTACTTTGCCTTTTCCCAATCCGTGGGATGCGGTCGATCTCACCAAGGTCGCAGCGCCTGCCTCAGCCAAGGAACTCAAACTGTCTTATCAGCGGTGGAGTGAACTGTGTCGCAAACGCCCCCGCAAAGCGCACCTGCATTAGAAACGTACTTCGGTTTCTTGCGTCGGCTGGCCGATGCAGGATTCGGGACTGTCGTGATCGGGGGCTGTGCCGTCGGTGCTTACGCCCGCCTCACGGTCCTCGGCCGACGTCGAAGCGCAGGTGGCGCGCGAATTCAGAGCTGCTCCTTCCGATCCGTTCTCGGTGTTGGTCGTTGATCCCTTCGATCTATTGCGCAACAAGCTCGCCATTCGTCGGCTGCAAGTGAAGAATGTCAGCAGGCGGTTGACCGTGTGCTGGCCACGCGAGTGCAGGCGACGTCGGGTTGAACGACGTACCTCAATGCACCCGCGGCCCAAGCGGCAGCTCTGCCACGATCGCGGCCTCACGCTGCGCAAGTGCCTGCAGCCGTTCCGCCACCGCCGGCTTTGAATCCGCGCGCTCTGCCAGCGCCACAAAGCTCTCCGCGTGGCGCTCCTCGGCATTGGCGAGCACCGTGTAGAACTCGGACAGCTTCTCCGCACGCGCCGACTCCGCGCCGCCCCTGGCCGCCACCTCCGCAAACCCGGCCGCCAGCAACCGCAGCCGCTCATGCGAGCGCGCCTCGATCAACGCTGCCACCAGCAATGAGTCGACCTTGCGGGCGGGCTCACCCTGGCGCATCTGCTCGAACAACTGCCGCGTATACGGATTGCTGATGTCCGAGCGCGGGGACAACCCAAGCTCTTCCATCAATAGAGTGACCTGCACGACGTGGCTGGTCTCTTCGTGGGCGAGGCGTGCCAGCGTCTCCACGAAGTCACGATCGTGCGGGTACTTGCGCAAGAGCAAGAGCGCGTTCTCGGCTGCCTTGCGCTCGGCGTGCAGGTGATCGGACAGCAGCCCGCCCAGATCGGCCGTGGCGGCAGCAAACCAGTCGGCCGAGGTGGCGTGCAACAACATGCTTACGAGCGCAGCATGCGGCGCAGGACGTAGAGCAGGATGCCGCCGTGTTGGTAGTACTCGGCCTCGCGGGGGGTGTCGATGCGGAGGCGGGCCTTGAAGGACTTGGTGCTGCCGTCGGCAGCCTGAGCCTTCACGGTGATCGTGCGATCGCCGCTGAAGTCGGCGACCACCTTGGGCAGTCCCTCGGTCGAGAAGACCTCTTCGCCGGTCAATCCCAGTGAGTCGGCGGTCTGACCCGGCAGGTACTCGAGCGGCAACACGCCCATGCCGATCAGGTTCGACCGGTGGATGCGCTCGTAGCTCTCGGCGATGACGACGCGCACGCCGAGCAGGCGCGTACCCTTGGCAGCCCAGTCACGCGAAGAGCCGGTGCCGTATTCCTTGCCCGACAGGACGAAGAGGGGCACCCCGTCTTTCTGATACTGCATCGAGGCGTCGTAGATCGTGGCCGGTGCGCCGTCGGGCAGGTGACGGGTCACGCCACCCTCGGTGCCGGGGGCGATCTGGTTTCGGATGCGGATGTTCGCGAAGGTGCCGCGCACCATCACGTCGTCGTTGCCGCGACGGGCGCCGTACTGGTTGAAGTCGGCCTGCTGCACGCCACGGGCGAGCAGGAACTTACCGGCCGGCGAATCCTTCTTGATGTTGCCTGCGGGCGAGATGTGGTCGGTCGTGACGCTGTCGCCGAGCTTCAGGAGGACGCGTGCGCCCGTCACATCGGTCACCACGCCGGGCTCGGGCTGCATGCCCTCGAAGAAGGGTGGGTGCTTCACATAGGTCGACTTCTCGTCCCAGGCGTAGGTGTTGCCGGTCGGCACCGAGACGGCCTTCCAGTTGGCGTCGCCTTCGTAGACCTGAGCGTAGGACGAGCGGTACATCTCGGCCGTGATGTTCTTGCGGATGGCGGCGTCCACCTCGGCGGCCGATGGCCAGATGTCGCGCAGGAAGACTGGCTGGCCGTCGCTGCCCTTGCCGAGCGGCTCCTTGTCCACATCCAGATCGACCCGGCCGGCGATCGCAAAGGCGACCACGAGGGGAGGTGACATCAGGTAGTTGGCGCGGACCTCGGCGTGCACGCGACCCTCGAAGTTTCGGTTTCCGGAGAGCACCGAGGCGACCACCAGGTTGCGGTCGGCGATGGCCTTCGAGACCGTCGCGGACAGGGGGCCCGAGTTGCCGATGCAGGTGGTGCAGCCGTAGGCGACCACGTTGAAGCGGAGCTGCTCGAGTGCGGAGAGGACGCCCGCGTCGGCCAGGTATCGGGTGACGACCTGGCTGCCCGGGGCGAGGGAGGTCTTCACCCAGGGCTTGGTCTTGAGGCCCTTGGCCACGGCTTTCTGGGCGAGCAAGCCGGCGGCCATCAACACGTAGGGGTTCGAGGTGTTGGTGCAGCTGGTGATGGCGGCGATGACGACCGAGCCGTTCGTCAGATCGGGTTCGGGGCTGTCGGGCGAGAGCGTGGTCGTCGTGTCCGTGTCGGCGGTCTTCCGGAGCGAGGGAAGGGCAGCGTCGAACGAGCGACCGAGGTCGGTCAGGCGCACGCGATCCTGCGGACGCTTGGGACCGGCGACGCTCGGCTCAACCTCGGCGAGATCGATCTCGAGGACCGTGGAGTAGTCGGCATCCGCTGCGCCGGCCTGTACCCACATGCCCTGCTCCTTGGCGTAGGCCTCGACGATGGCGACCTGCTCATCGGTACGACCCGTGAGGCGGAGGTAGTTGAGGGTCTCGGCGTCGATCGGAAAGATGCCGCAGGTGGCGCCGTACTCGGGGGCCATGTTGGCGATCGTGGAGCGATCGGCCAGCGGCAAGGCGGCGAGGCCGGGGCCGAAGTACTCGACGAACTTGCCGACGACGCCCAGCTTGCGCAGGCGCTCGGTCAGCATCAGCACGAGGTCCGTGGCGGTCGTTCCAGACTTCAAGCTTCCCTTGAGCTTTACGCCGACAACCTGTGGAATCAACATGGGAATCGGCTGACCAAGCATTGCAGCCTCTGCCTCGATGCCACCCACGCCCCAGCCCAAAACGCCGAGGCCGTTGACCATCGTCGTGTGCGAGTCGGTGCCGACCAGGGTGTCGGGATAAAGCTGGCTTTGCTCGTTTTGGCCTTGCTCGTTCTTGAAGACGACGCGGGCGAGGTACTCGACGTTCACTTGGTGAACGATGCCGGTACCGGGAGGGACCGCCTTGAAGTTGCGGAAGGCGTTCTGGCCCCAGCGCAGGAACGAGTAGCGCTCCTTGTTGCGCTGGTACTCAAGCTGGGTGTTGATGCCGAGCGCCTTGTCGTGGCCGGCCTCGTCGATCTGAACCGAGTGGTCGATAACGAGCTCAACCGGGAGCAGGGGATTCACGCGGGCTGGGTCGCCGCCCATGGAGACCATGGCCTGTCGCATGGCTGCGAGATCAACGACGCAGGGCACGCCCGTGAAGTCCTGCAAGATGACCCGTGCCGGGGTGAAGGGGATCTCGGTTGAGGGCTCTGCCTTGGCATCCCACTTCGCGAGCGCCTCGATGTGCTGGCGGGTAACCGCGACGCCGTCCTCAAGTCGGAGCAGGTTCTCGAGCAGCACCTTCAGAGAGAAGGGCAAACGTGCTACCGGAAAGCCGGCTTTCTCAAGGGCAGAAAGACGAAAGATTTCGTAGTTCTGCGAGCCAACCTTCAGGGACGACTTGGATTCGAAAGAGTTCGACATGGCGGTATGTATTGGACGGGTCCGTTTTTAGCACGGCTACCTCCGCCAACGCCACGGAAGCAAGCGGAAACGTCGATCGCAATCGTCCACGCGAACCTCGGCCTCGCATAGCTCTAGCGGCAGATGCACGCGGCGACCGGGCCCTGCACCGGTGTCGGCTTCGAGGAGAAAGCCGCTCACCTCGACCTGCTCGGCGGGACGCAACAGGCATTCCTCGACCGAGATGTTGTCGGCGAACTCGAGTGCCTCTGCGACCGCGAGCGCAACGGGAGAGCCCACGGGATGAAGGGTCGTCTCCGACGAGACCTGGGTCGCCTCGGCGCGAATCAGCAGGAGACGTTCGTTGCCGTTGCTCTGCGCCTCTTGCAGGAAGAAGGACTCCGGCGAGCGCAGTTCGTGGATGAACTCGAGGGTTGGGGAAACGGTCTCGATGATCCGCAGCTGCCAGAACACACACGCCAGGCCGGAGGCAGGGGAAGACAGGGCACCGCTGGTTGGCTGGACCTGCCCCCGAAAGCGGAGGGGTCGCGACACCTGCGAATGCGCTGTTGCCCGTTTCATTGCACCGGATCGCCCTTCGTCGCGGGTGGCGCGTTGCCCTTTTCCGCCTCCCACTCCTCAAGCTTGCGATAGAGGGTTCGGCGATCCACGCCAAGGCGCAAGGCCGCGCGGGTCTTGTTGCCGCCCTCCGCGTCCAGCACGCGCTCGATGTAGGCACGCTCCAGCTCACCGAGGGTCAGACCCTGCGACAGGGCGTCAGCGAGGCGATCCTGATTGCGGCGATCGCGGAGCGAGGCGGGCAGGTCCACGATGGAGATCATCATGCCGCTCGACAGGGCGACGGCGCGCTCGACCAAGTTCTCCAGCTCACGAACATTACCAGGGAAGGCGTAGGCGCACAGGAGCTTGCGGACCTCCTCGTCGAGGCCGCGGGCGGGCTTTTTGGCCCGGGTCGCCGAGCGCGCGAGGAAGTGTTCGGCGAGCGGAAGGACGTCATCCACGCGTTCGCGCAGGGGGGGGATGTTCATCTGAACCACGGCGAGTCGGTAGTACAAATCGTCCCGGAAGCGGCCGGCCTTGAGCTCGGCCTCGAGGTCGCGGTTGGTGGCCGCGATGATTCGGACGTCGTGCGGGGATCGATCCTGCAGAACCCCGACGATGCGGGTGTAGAGCGAGGCGGGCAGCTCCGCGATCTCGTCGATAAAGAGGGTTCCGCCGGCGGCCTGCGCGAACAGGCCTGGGGGACCGTGGGGGCCACCGAAGAGGGCGAGCGCGAGCGCCTCGGGAGTGCTGGCCGTGCAGCGGGCCGCGACGAAGGGTTGCCGGGCGCGTGGGCTGTGTTGATGAACCGCCAGGGCGAGGGTCTCCTTGCCGGTGCCGGGCTCACCCGTGATGAGCACGTTGGCGGAGGATTGTTCCAGGCGCCGCACCAGCGCGAAGAGCTCGCGCAGCGCAGCCGAGCGACCGAACAGGGGTCCAAGTTGCTCGGTCTTCGGTGAGGCGAGCTCGCTTGCAGCGCCATCCGTACTCGCGGATTCCTGTTCGGCCGTCTTGCGGGAAAGTCGCTCTTGCAACGCCTTCTCGATGGTCACGAAGAGCTCGCGCATCTCGAAGGGCTTGGTGATGTAGTCGAAGGCGCCCAGCTTCACCGCGCGGATGGCGGTGTCAATCGAGCCGAAGGCGGTGATGGTGATGACGTGCGGGCGCTGGGAGACATCCATTGCCCGCAGCTCCTTGAGCAGGTCGAGGCCATCCAGATCCGGCATGCGGACGTCGGAGACCATCAGGTCGATGCCGCCCTGTCGGATGCGATCCATGGCGGCGCGGCCGCCGGATGCGACCTCGACCTGGTAGCCCTCATCCTCAAGTTCTTCCTTGAGCAGATCGCGCATGTCGGCGTCGTCATCGACAACCAGAAGGTGAAAGGGCGGGTGATTCGCTGGAGCCTGCGTTGCGGTCGACATGAAACGAATGGAAGGGAACGATCGAGCTTTGCTCATGGCCGCCCCACAGGCAAGCGTTCGTTGCAGCGGGAACCCACTCAGGACATGGTTTTGCCCAGATCGAGCGATTCATCGGTCTGTAAGGGGAGGTAAGCGCGAAACACGGCACCGCCGGAATCCGGGGAATCCACGGTCATCCAGCCATCCAGATCGGTGATGATCCCCTTGGTGACCGCGAGTCCAAGCCCGGTTCCTTCGCCGCTGTCCTTGGTCGTGAAGAAGGGCTCGAAGATGCGTTCACGGTGCGCGGGATCGATGCCGGGCCCGGTGTCGCGCACCTCAAGAAGCAGGAAGGGAGCGGGCGGCGCCAGGTCGAGTCCGCCCTTGCGCTGGACAACCTGGGCGAGACGCAAGGTCAGGGTTCCGCCGGTCGGCATCGCATGCAGGGCGTTCTGAATCAGGTTCAGGCAGACCTGCTGAATCTCGCCGGGGTCGCCCGGTACCGAGGGTTGCTGTGCGTGGCTCTCAAGGACCGCCCGCACCTGCTGGCGGTGCATCGTCTCGGATAGAAAATCGAGCGACTCCCGCAGCACGCTCTCCACATCCACCTGCGTGGTGGTCGGGCTGCTCTTGCGCGAGAACGACAGCACCTGCTTGATGATCTTGGTGATGCGCTCAACCTGGGTCGAGATGATCTCGGCGTTCTTGTGAACCTCGGCGGTGTCCGCGGCCCGCTTCGCAAGGGCACGGGAGCGTCCACCGATCACGCTCAGTGGGGTTCCGACCTCGTGTGCGATCTGCGCGGCCATCTGTCCCATCGTCGCCAGTCGCTCCGAGTGCCGGAGCCGCTCCTGCATGCTTTGACGGGCGTCGGTGGCGCGGGCCTGTTCGGCGCGTGCCTCACGCAGCGACTCGGTCATGTGATTGAAGCGCGCAGCGAGCAGGCCGATCTCGTCGTCGCGCTGAGGCAGGATCGCACGGTTCAGATCACCTGCGGCAACGCCGTCGATCGCGTCGTTGAGACGACGCAAGGGAACCAAAACCCCCCTGCGCAACAATATATATACAGCGAGCCCGAACAAGCCGACCAGCGCGGCCACCGCGGGCAGTGCACGGCGCAGGGTGAGGGTCACCTGCGTGTTGATG
>Ga0169931_10010311_pt1 | contig 13322 bp, 12 predicted proteins | sample Kivu_15m_20L_FD_129675 | JGI IMG/M metagenome (GOLD analysis project Ga0169931, IMG submission 129675) | Freshwater microbial communities from Lake Kivu, Western Province, Rwanda to study Microbial Dark Matter (Phase II) - Kivu_15m_20L... | ecosystem: Environmental > Aquatic > Freshwater > Lake...
ACTAGAGGACGGCGATCGCGTACAACTCGCTGTGGCAAGAAGCCATCAAGTGCACGACGGCGCTCCATCATGTATTGGTATTCGATGGAGTCTTCTGATGGTCGGAAGTACGGCGGATCATCTTCATCAAGTAAAGAATCGGGGATGTCGTCTTCGAGGTGTAAGCGATTGCGGAGCACTCGTAATTGTTCAAAATTGAGTTTTTTAATCTGGTGTGTCGCATTGCGTGCTTCGATGTCGGCGCCAAGAGTCCAGCCCTTGATTGTTTTGCACAAAATGACTGTGGGTCGACCAGAACCTAAGTTGTCACTCGCGGCTTTAAATGCCGCGTACAACTTGCGATAGTCGTGTCCACCACGTGGCAGCGTGCGCAATTCTTCGTCAGTGAGGTGCGCCACCATCTGACGAAGACGAGGGTCGGGACCAAAGAAATGATCGCGAATGTATGCACCATCTTCAACGGTGTAGCGCTGGTATTCGCCATCGACGGTTGAGTTCATCGTGTTGAGAAGCACCCCGTCAACGTCTCGCATGAGCAAGTCATCCCATCGTGAACCCCAGATCACTTTGATGACGTTCCATCCGGCGCCGCGAAACACTGCTTCGAGTTCCTGAATGATCTTGCCGTTTCCGCGCACGGGGCCATCGAGTCGTTGCAAGTTGCAGTTGACGACAAACACCAAATTGTCGAGATGCTCGCGCGCGGCAAGTGATAGAGCACCGAGTGTTTCAGGTTCGTCGGTTTCGCCGTCACCGATGTAACACCACACTCTGCTTTGTGAAGTGTCATCAATTTCGCGATTTTGTAAGTAACGATTGAAACGCGCTTGGTAGAGCGCAGTGATGGGTCCAAGACCCATCGACACAGTGGGGTATTCCCAAAAATCTGGCATCAAACGTGGATGCGGATAACTCGACAACCCGCGACCGTCACGACCAATCTCGCGTCGGAAATGGTCAAGGTCATCTTCATTCAAACGACGCTCAAGAAACGCACGTGCGTAAATTCCTGGTGCTGAGTGTCCTTGAAAGTAAATGTGATCTCCGGGGAGCCCATTGTCTTTTCCGCGAAAGAAATGATTAAAACCAATCTCCGTGAGACTCGCCGAGCTTGCAAACGTTGACAGGTGTCCACCGATTCCGTCTGCCATGTGGTTTGCACGCGACACCATGACCGCTGCGTTCCATCTCACGTACGCGCGAATGCGCCGCTCAATGTGATCATCGCCGGGAAACCATGGCTCCTTCTCGCGTGGAATGGTGTTGACATACGGAGTGGAGACTGTCGCGGGGAAGCTCACCTGCGCTTGTTGTGCGCGCTCAAGCAATCGTGACAACAAATATCGTGCTCGCGTTTTGCCATGAGTGTCGATGACAGCGTCAAGTGAATCAAGCCACTCAGTTGTTTCGCCTGGGTCAGTATCGGGGAGTTGGTGAATTGAGCCATCAAACAGCACGTAGTCATTCTTGCAGTGATTTCAGCCGACCATGCACGAATTTGATAGTGAGATGGTGAACAATCGATGATGTGTCAGAAACACTTGTCATTTACACAGACGGTGCATGTTCAGGTAATCCAGGCCCTGGTGGCTGGGCATGGGCTGTTGCACCGCGTGGTGAACCATCTGGTAGTGGAGGCGAAGCTCACACAACAAATCAACGCATGGAGATTTACGCAACACTTGATGCATTACGCACTTTTGAGACTGACTCGCGCATTATTCGTATCGTCTCTGACAGCAACTATGTGGTGAAGTGTTTTAATGATCGGTGGTGGGAAGGCTGGCTGAAGCGCGGGTGGAAGAACTCTCAACGTCAACCCGTTGCCAATCGTGATTTGTGGGAACCGCTCATCGAGTTGGTGCGTTCGCGCGGACGCGTGGAGTTTGAGTGGGTTAAGGGTCACAGTGGCGACCCCATGAACGACCTTGTTGACCAGATGGCGGTTGCACACGCCCAATCTCGCAATCTGTAAACACCTGCGAATTGAGGGGAAACGCACTGCATTGCCTAGCCTCTTGGCATGGATATTAAAGGCGCAAGCGCAATAGTTACAGGTGGTGCATCCGGTATCGGAGAAGCATCCGTTCGTCTTCTTGCCAAGGCTGGAGCAAAGGTCGTCATCGCCGACCTGGAGCGTCAGGCAGATGTAGGCAACGCATTAGCAAAAGAAGTTGGCGGAGCATTTTGCCCGGTTGACGTTACGAACACCGACGACATCATCAACGCAGTTGAGATGGCAAAGTCAATGGGACCACTTCGTGTTCTCGTGAACTCAGCTGGCATCGGTTGGGCACAGCGCACGATCGGCAAAGACGGTTCATATGATTCCGCTGCCAACCTTGACGCATTCAAAAAAGTCATCGCAGTCAACTTGATCGGCACCTTTGATGCAATTCGTATCGCTGCAACCGCAATGAGCCAGACCGAGCCTTTGGAAGACGGCGAGCGTGGTGCAATTGTCAACATTGCATCCGTTGCCGCATTTGATGGTCAGATTGGCCAGAACGCATACTCAGCATCGAAGGGTGGCGTAGTTGGTATGACTCTTCCTGTTGCTCGTGATCTTGCTGCAGTTGGTGTGCGCGTAAACACTGTTGCACCTGGTCTAATTGACACTCCGATTTACGGAACCGGTGACGCCAGTGAAGCATTCAAGGCAAACCTGCAAAAGGGAGTGTTGTTCCCACAGCGTTTGGGCAAGCCAGAACAACTTGCATCAATGGTGCTTGAGTGCGTACTGAACAGCTACATGAACGCCGAAACAATTCGCGTTGACGGTGGCATTCGTATGCCACCTAAGTGACATGAAGCAAAAGTGACATTTTGTCATTACTGAATTAATGCCCACGATGTGGGGTTATGTTGTGTGACTTCACACGGACCTAAGTGGTGTAATCCGCGTTGATGCGCACATAGCCATCCGTGAGATCACAACCCCACACTGTGGCATTACCGTTCCCGATACCAAGGCTTACATGAATGCGCACCGTGTCACCGCGCATGTACTCCGACAGTTGTTCGAGATCTGTATCGCCAACTTGAGTCGGGAACACTTCTTGTTGTCCAAAACGAATGATCACCTTCGTCTGATCGATGTCTGTGTCGTTTTCGCATTTTCCTACCGCCATTGCGATACGGCCCCAGTTCGGGTCAGCGCCATGTACCGCGGTTTTCACCAATGGTGAATTGACAATCGATTTTGCCACTCGTTTGGCCTGTGCATCATCGCGTGCGCTATCAACATGCACTTCGATGAGTTTCTCAGCGCCTTCACCATCACGTGCCACTTGTTGTGTCAGCGACAGCAGCACTTCACGTAACGCCTCTTCAAATAATGCATTGTCGACGGGACCGGCAACGCCGCTGGCCATGATTACTGCGGTGTCGCTTGTTGATGTGTCTGAATCAATTGATACGCAATTAAGAGTTCGATCAATCACGCGACGAAAAATCACATCAAGTGTGTCGTTATCAACATCGGCATCGGTGAAAATGAGAGCGATGAGCGTCGCCATATTTGGTTCGATCATGCCGACACCTTTTGCCACGCCTACAACTTTCGCGTCAGAGCCTGCAATGTGTGAATGAGCGATTTTTGGAACGGTGTCAGTAGTCATGATTCCGCGTGCAACGCTGTCTGCTTCGTTGTGTGGCAACGGCACTGGTAGCGAAGAGATGCCTTGGCGAATGTTCTCAATGGGGTACACGCGTCCGATGACTCCGGTGGATGCGATGAGAATGTCGTGTGGTTGACATCCAAGACGTTCAGCTACAGATGCGGTGATCTCTAGTGCGTGTTGTAATCCGACCGGGCCTGTCGCCACGTTTGCATTCTTTGAAATGACGACCACCGCCTGTGCGGTGTGAGATGAAACATGTTCGCGCGAGACCACCACACTAGGGCCAGCGAATCTGCTCTGAGTGAACACTCCCGCGGTAGCAACAGGAGAGTCGGCTGCGACCAAGGTGAAGTCATCGGTATGGTCCTTGATGCCGACGTTGGTGACGTACGAAGAAAATCCACGAGGTAAAGAAACAGCCACGAGGATTGTGTTTAGCACTTCCCAGGAGGTTTTTTCCGTTTACGCTGTGTCGAATGCGCACCATCATCACTAATGGCACCGTGGTGCGCGCCTCAGGAAGCGTTGAAGCTGATGTGGTGGTTGCCGATGGTGTGATCACAGAAGTGCTGCCCCGTCCACCTGGGGCGACTGTTCATGACGCCGACACAGTCATTGACGCTTCGGGATTGTTCGTCGTTCCCGGTGGCGTTGACGCGCACGTGCACATGCAGCTTGACGTCGGATTCACATCCTCGTCTGACACGTTTGAAACGGGCACGATTGCCGCAGCCATTGGGGGAACAACCACCATCGTGGATTTCGCTGAGCAGCGCGCAGGAGGAAACGTGTTGCAAGCATTTGAGCAACGTTTCGCAGAGGCACAGTCACAATGCGTTATCGACTGGGGTCTTCATCAAGTGCTTGGTGGCGTTAATGAACAAGCACTGATTGACACTCGTTCACTGATTGAACGCGAAGGCGTGTCGTCAATCAAATTGTTCATGGCATATCCGGGTCGTTTGTATAGCGATGACGGGCAGTTACTTCGTGCATTGCAGATGTGTGCAGGAACCGGAATGATGGCAATGGTGCACGCTGAAAATGGCTTAGCGATTGACGTACTGATCGAACAAGCAGTTGCCGCAGGAAATATCACCCCAGATTTTCATAGTCGCACTCGACCACCAGAGCTAGAGGCAGAAGCTGTTCACCGTGCGGCGGTGTTGTCACAAGTTGCCGGTGGGGCTCCGTTGTACATCGTGCATTTGTCTAGTTCAAACGCACTTGCGGAGGTCGGTACTGTGCGTAGTCGTGGCGCAAATATCTTTGCTGAAACGTGTCCTCAATATCTCTACTTATCGTTAGAGGAACATCTTGGAAAAGGATGGCCAGAAGGAGCAGGGTACATCTGCTCCACACCACTTCGTTCGCGTGAGGAATCACATCATGCAGATCTGTGGCAAGGTTTGCGCGACGATGAGTTAGCAGTTGTTAGTACCGACCACTGCCCGTTTTGTTTACGTGAACAGAAACTCATGAATGGTGAATCATTTCAGGTGGTACCGAACGGCATCGGCGGGGTGGAACACCGAATGGATCTCATGTACCAGGGAGTTGTCACTGGCGAGATAACACGCGAGCGATGGGTGGAAGTGTGTGCAACAGCACCGGCACGATTGTTTGGTCTATCTCGCAAGGGAGACATCGCACCAGGATTAGACGCTGACATCGTGTTGTATGACCCCAACACCACAACAATGATTAGCGCGCAGACTCATCACATGAATCTTGACTATTCAGCGTTTGAGGGAATGGTGATACAAGGTGGAGTTCATACGGTGATGTCGCGCGGCGATGTGATCGTACGAGATTCGATGTATGTGGGTGCAAAGTCACGCGGACAATACATCCGTCGTAGCATTCCTAGCGTTTTGCAGTAACGACTACTTTGTCGCCGGTGTTTCGGGTAAATCCAAACCCTGTTTAAGCGATGCAAAAATATCGCCCAGTTGTTCAATCTGATGTGCGCTGAGATGATCAAGCACGCATGCGCGAACACTGCCGACATGGTCAGGTGCAGCGAGTTCTAGTTTGCGAAATCCTGTTGTCGTGAGAACTGCCAACATTTCGCGACGATCGCGCGGGTTTGGTTCGCGTGACACGAATCCTGCTTTGACGAGGCCATCAAGTCTGCGAGTTAGTCCACCCGGAGAGAGGTGCAACATGGTCGCAAGGTCACACATTCGCATTCGGCGATCATCTTGCTCAGACAAAAAGACGAGCACTTGGTAATCGCCCAATGTCAATTGATGGTGGGCAAGAGCAGCCTCGAGACGGATGTTGATCTCTTCAATGGTCTCGACGTACCCGCGCCATGCCCGCATTTCCGTGGCATTGAGCCATTTGGTCGCAGTGGTTGCTCGCGTCATGGCTACAGATTACGCAGTTGCAAAGAGAAAAGTTGCGATCGCAAGTAATCACTGATAATGTTTGCGCTCGCAACTAAATCTTCCCGTATCTCACCGAAGTACGGGCACAGAAAGGAATCACCATGTCACTTGCAGATCTCACCCCCGGAGTGTGGAACGTAGACCCAGCCCATTCAGGCCTCAACTTCACCGTGAAGCACCTCATGGTGTCGAAGGTTCGTGGACGTTTTCAGTCGTTCTCTGGAACCATTGTCATCGATGAAGACGCACTGAAGAGCAGCGTCACTGCAACCGCACAGGTCACATCAATTGACACCAACGATAACGCTCGTGATGAGCACCTGCGCACTGGTGAGTTCTTCGACGCAGAGAAGTACCCCACAATCGAGCTTCGTTCAACAAAGATTGAAAAGAAGGGCAACGATTACGTATTGCACGGCGATCTCACCATCAAGGATGTGACCAAGTCAGTCGCGTTTGACCTTGAGTTCGAGGGTGTGGGCAAAGACCCGTGGGGCAACGTCAAGGCCGGTTTTTCAGCAGAGACTGAAATCAACCGCAAAGACTTTGGTCTCGAATACAACGCCGTTCTCGAAACTGGTGGCCTGCTCATCGGTGAAAAAGTCAAGCTTGAGCTTGATGTTCAGGCCGTGAAGGCCTGAACAATTAAGCACAGTATTCAGGCCGTGAAGGCCTGAACAATTAGGCACAGTATTCAGGCCGTGAAGGCCTGATAGTTAGGTCAAAAGTATGTACACAGTGGCGGAGCAGTTCAGCTCATGAGATCAGCTAAAGAGTGCAGCCAAGTTGTCGAGAGTTTTCTCAATTGATTTCTTGTTGCGGATGTGCGCTTTCTGCAACTTGAGAGCAATCGGCAACTTGCTTGTATTCCCATCGAACTGCTCCGTCACTTGTGTTTGTGATCCGTCGCCGATGGGTTCCAAGATGTATCGCCACGTGTGTCCACCGAAGTGACGCCAAGCGATGCGTCGACCTTCTTCAAACTCAATCACAGTGTTCGTGATTTTGTAAGGAACACCGAGTTTCATTGACATGCCGAACTTGGCACCGAGGGTGAGACGCTGAGGTGTCTCAGTCAATGATTTTTTCACTGATCCGGAGCCGTCAATTTCGCTATGTCGCGCAGGGTCGGCCAGTAGGTCAAAAATACGTTCTGCCTTTGCAGGAACGACTTTCTCCACCGAGACGAATAGTTCAGGAAATGATTTGCTCATGATTGTGATAGTAGGGCACGTAAAGCGCCTTCAAGCTTGGGATGGACAAATTCATAACCATCTTTTTGCAGAACGCTAGGAGTGACACGCTGTCCGTTCAGCAACAGGTTTTGGACAAGTTCTGATCCGAGTAATGCCTTTGGACCAAACGATGGAATCTTTGCAAATGCTGGTCGCTTCAACACTTTGCCGAGCGCGCGGGTGAACTCTTTGCTGGTCACCGGATTCGGTGCGGTCAAATTCACAGGACCAGATACAGAAGAGGTGAGTAGATGCATGATGGCGCCCACTTCATCTTCAATGGAAATCCAGCTTTGCCATTGGCGACCTGATCCGAATGTGCCACCAAGTCCCAATTTGAAAATCGGTAATTGCTTCTTTAACGCGCCCCCGTCTTTCGACAACACGATGCCGGTGCGTAAAAAGGTGGTGCGAATACCTGCGTCCACTGCGGGTTGTGCGGCTGCTTCCCAGTCAACGCATACCTGCGCCAAAAAGTCACTAGCAACCGAACTTGACTCATCAAGTACTTCATCGCCACGGGAGCCGTAAATGCCGATCGCTGAACCAGAGAGGAAAACAGATGGGCGGGTGTTCATCGCTGCGATGGATTCAGCAATGAGTCGTGTCCCTTGTACGCGACTGTTGAGAATCTCTTGTTTGTATTCCGGAGTCCACCGCTTGTCGCCAATACCGGCACCAGCAAGATGGATGACTGCGTCAATGCCTTCAAGTTTGTGTGTGTCAATTGTTCCTGCAACAGGATCCCACGACAACGCGGCGGGAGATGTTGACGGCCGACGAACTGCTGTCACCACGGTGTGGCCAGCGGCGGTGAGGCGGGGTAGGAGCGCAGAGCCGATTAACCCAGATGCGCCGGTAACAAGAACCTTCATATGGCTTGAGGTTACGCCCGAGAAAGAGTGACCGTGTTGGTTAAGAACGTAAAGTCAGTCCTAGTCTTGGGTGCGATGAGCATGAGGTTTTGTAGCGAATGAGTACCCGCAAACTCATCCTCACCGCTTTGCTATGTGGACTGGCAATCATGATTGCCGGAGGAATCAAGTTGTTTCAGGTGGCGTCTGACACCAAAGAGGTGGAAGTACTCGCACTTGGAACACCGGCGCAGTTGGCTGACATGACGGTCAGTGTCACCGAGATCTCCCAGACAATGTCGGCAACATTTGCAACCGTCACGATGGTGGGGGTCGATGGTGCAGACGCAACCGAAGGATGGAGATTGCTCGCTCAAGGGTCTGTGCGCGCCCCGAGCATTGTGAATGATGCGCCAAACAAGTGCACTGTGACTGACGCTGTCGACACTCTCACATGTGTCGTGGCTTTCGAACCAACTGATGGTTCTGTTACCGTCGCGTACGTGCGCGGAGGCGCCCAAGCACAGTGGTCTCGGTAGTTACCACAGTGGTCTGCGAAGGTCGAACGACTACGGTGGAGAACGGCCGATACGGCACTTGCGCGTGACATTGATCGAAAGAGAATCCCATGGCTGACCAGTTTGATGTTGTGATTATTGGTGGCGGACCGGGCGGATATGCCGCCGCGTTTTATGCAGGTTCTGCTGGCTTGTCTGTTGCTCTTATCGAAAAAGACACCATTGGTGGAACATGTCTCAACAGAGGCTGTATCCCTGCGAAAGCGTTTTTGGAGACAGCAGCAGTTGCGCGCCATGTAAAACACGCATCCGACTTTGGTATCGGCGCAAGCCTTGGAGCAATTGACTTTGGAGTTGCACAAGCTCGTAAACAAAAGATTGTTGACGGTTTGGTGAAAGGTCTTAGTGGGCTCACCAAAGTGAAAAAAGTTGACTATCGCTTAGGTACGGGGTCGCTCGGTGCAAACAACACAGTGACGGTGACCGCCGCTGACGGTTCCACCTCTCAATTGCACGGCAAGAGCATTGTTCTTGCTGCGGGCAGTGTGCCACGCACAATTCCTGGCTTTGAAGTCGGTGGCCCGATCATGACATCAGATGAAGTTCTGATGCTTGATCGCATTCCGTCACGCATAGCCGTGATTGGCGGTGGCGCGATCGGATGTGAATTTGCATCAACGTTTGTTGATCTTGGTGCAGAGGTCACCATTCTTGAGGGGTTGCCAAAGATTCTTCCCGGACTCGACGCTGACGTTGCAAATGTAGTGGTGCGTTCTTTCCAAAAAAAGAACATCAATATCCGTACCGGTGTCACCGTGAACGGGCATACTCCAACTGCTAGCGGTGGAACAGTCGTTGCGTTCGGCGAAGGAGAAACACTCGAAGTTGATGCAGTTGTTGTATCAGTGGGTCGTCGTCCCTTTGCTGACGATTTGAATGCTGGTGCTGTCGGTGTGTCGGTGAGTGATCGCGGATTTGTTGACGTTGACGAATACTGTCGTACGACAGTTGCCGGCGTGTATGCGATTGGCGATCTTGTAAACACTCCGCAACTTGCACACGTTGCGTACGCAGAAGCGGTACTCGTCATCAAACAAATTCTTGGTGAGCGCGTGTTGCCAGTGAATTACGACCGCGTGCCATGGGCGATCTATTGCCAACCAGAGGTTGCGTGGGCAGGACCAGGAGAAGACGCCGCCAAGGCTGCCGGATTAGATGTCCTTGTTGCCAAGCATCAGTTCCGTGCAAACAGTCGGGCACAAATCATCGGAGAGACCGACGGTCTCGTGAAGATCATTGCCAAGAAAAATGCCGATGGGACCGCTGGACAGGTCATTGGCGTGCACATGGTCGGCCCGTGGGTGACCGAACAGTTATCAGGTGGTTATCTGGCAGTGAACTGGGAAGCAACTGTTGATGAAATCGCCGCGTTCATTCAGCCGCATCCAAGTTTGTCCGAATTGTTCGGTGAGACAGTGATGTCACTTACCGGTCGAAGCTTCAATTCGTGAGTACGCTGAACAACGATTACATCGCAAGGAATAGATCATGGCCGAACTGATACTGCCGCAACTTGGAGAAACGGTGACAGAGGGAACTGTTACTCGATGGTTCAAGAAAGTGGGAGATCACGTCGACGCAGACGAAATGATTCTTGAGATCTCTACCGACAAAGTCGACACGGAACTTCCGTCTCCGGTTGCGGGCGTTATCACTGAGATTCGGGTGCAAGAAGGAGAGACCGTTCCAGTCGGTGCGATCCTTGCGATCGTCGGAGACGCAGGTTCAGCGCCAGCTCCTGCACCAGCAGCCGAACCCGCTGCTGCACCAGCACCAGCACCTGCGACAGCACCGGCTCCACAACCGGCGCCCGTTGCAGCGTCTGCTCCCGCAACGGCACCTGTTGCAACAGCAACAGAGGCAATGGTGTTGTCTCCAGTTGTTCGTCGACTGATTGCGGATAACAACCTTGATGTGTCACAAGTTGCTGGCACCGGCCCTGGTGGGCGCATTACTCGTGACGATGTCATGACAGTCATTGATCAAGGAATTCGTGCGCCACAACCTGCTGCTCCACAAGCTGTCGCACCAGCACCGGGAACTGCGACAACACAACCTGTCGTAGCTACACCACAACCTGTGACACGAGTACAAGTTGTCGCCGGCGAAAGAGACGAGATTGTTCCGCTGTCGCGCATTCGCAAAGCAACAGGCGCTCACATGGTGATGAGTCATGCGGTAAGTGCACATGTCTTGAGTGTCGTTGAAGTTGATTACGCAAACGTTGACAAAGTTCGTTTGCGCGCAAAAGAAGAATTCAAATCATCTGAAGGTTTCAGCCTCACATATTTGCCATTTATTGCGCGCGCTGTGATCGATGCGATTACAGACTTCCCTCACATGAACGCATCAATGGGAGAGAACGAACTCATTGTGCATCGTTACGTTGATCTCAACGTGTCAGTTGATCTTGATTACGAGGGACTCATTGCGCCTGTCGTTCGTGATGCTGACACGAAACGTCTTCGCGGTATTGCACGAGACATCAATGATCTTGCAAAGCGTGCGCGTGACAATCGTTTAATGCCTGGCGAGATTCAAGGTGGAACGTTCACCATTACGAATAATGGTTCTGCTGGCTCCGTACTCACCATGGCAACTATCAATCAGCCACAGGTTGCGATTTTGTCCACCGATGCTGTGCGCAAGCGCCCGGTGATTATTGAGTCACCATCTGGTGATGACAGCATTGCGATTCATCCTGTTGGGAACCTGGCGATGAGTTGGGATCACCGGGCGTTTGACGGTGCATACGCCGCGAACTTCCTTGTGCGCGTGAAAGACATTCTCGAAACTCGGGACTGGTCTTCAGAACTCTGATCGTTGCGGAGACTGTTGTAATGAACGAGCCACTTCACATTCGGTGGCTTGGTCGAGTCCCCTACAAAGAAGCTCTGGCGGTACAAGAGGCAATGTATGCCTCACAGCGCGGACAACAATTGTTGCTCCTTGAACACGATCACGTGTTTACATACGGCCCATCTGCCGATCTTGCGAACAATCTGAAATGCCAACCAGAAATGGTGGGTGCAGATTTTGTGTCGGTAAAACGTGGTGGTGACATCACATATCACGGTCCCGGTCAACTTGTCGGATATCCAATTGTCTCATTGCCACCGAAACGTGGTGAGCGTGGCCCAGCTGATCCAGTTGCGTATGTATGGTCGGTTGAACAACTCATCATCGACACGTTGACCGACCTTGGGCTCTCTGATGTAAGCCGTTTTGATGGGTATCCCGGTGTATGGGTCGGATGTGGCGCGGGGTTGCCCCGCAAGATTTGTGCAATTGGAGTTCGCGTTGGTCGTAATCGCACAATGCACGGTTTTGCGCTGAATGTTTCAACCGACCTCACATACATGCGTGAGCACATTGTTCCATGCGGTATTCCTGACTATCCGGTGACATCGCTCGAAGAAGAAGGAATTTCAACACCAATATCGCAAGTGGTTGACGTGTTGAGTCGGCGTGCTGCACAGTTGTGGGGCAATGGCGAGAACGTGCGTCAAGACGTCGCGTGGGCACAACGAGTTGACGACATGTCACTCTTCACGCGAGGCCATGGTCCAGGTGAACCCGTTCGACTCATGTCTCGTCTGGCACGCGCGGGCGTGACTGAAGCAGTGGACCTGTCTGCTCGCAAACCCGATTGGATTCGTCCCCACGTGAAGCACGGAACCGAAGTGTTGTCGCTGAAAAAAACATTGCGCGATCTGTCGTTAGTGACAGTGTGTGAAGAAGCAGGGTGTCCCAATTTGTCGGAGTGTTGGAGCGATGGCACCGCCACGTTCATGGTGCTGGGCGAGCGTTGTACCCGTGCCTGTGGTTTCTGTTTGGTGGACACTCAAAAACCATTGGCACCAGATATTGACGAGCCAACACGTGTCGCAGAGGCGGTACGGCGAATGGGGTTGTCGTTTGTTGTGTTGACAATGGTTGCGCGCGATGATCTGTTGGATCACGGGATGACCCACGTCGCAGCTTGCATTGCCGCAATCCGTGAAGTGTCGCCAGATATTCAGGTCGAAACGCTCATCTCAGATGCCAAGGGCTCTGACGCGCTCGACATTGTGTTGAGTGCGCGTCCCGACGTGTTGAACCACAATATTGAAACGGTCGCTCGTTTACAACGAGCAGTACGACCATCAGCCGGGTACGCACGCAGTTTGTCGGTTCTTGCTCGCTCGAAGAATGCGGGGCTCACTACCAAGTCAGGCGTGATTGTGGGAATGGGCGAGACAGATGACGAGGTGTGCGCGACGTTGAATGATCTAGCTGCCGTCGGCGTTGACATTGTCACAATTGGTCAATATTTACGTCCCACGTCGCACCATCTTCCTGTTTCACGCTGGGTGGAGCCACAGGTGTTTGAGATGTACAAATCAGTGGGCGAGAGTTATGGCATCGGACATGTGGAATCAAGTCCACTCACACGCTCGAGCTATCACGCAAAAGACGCGGCGCACAATGTCACTCCTGTGGCGGTAACAATAGGAGCGAAATGAGTATGACTATTTCTCAACACGTTTATGAAGCCCGCATCGAGCGTGTGCGAGCCGTGATGGCCGCGCACGGGATTGATGCGTTGTTGTTATCTGTTGGCCATGATCTGCCGTATCTCACCGGGTATCACGCAATG
>Ga0169931_10010313_pt1 | contig 13321 bp, 9 predicted proteins | sample Kivu_15m_20L_FD_129675 | JGI IMG/M metagenome (GOLD analysis project Ga0169931, IMG submission 129675) | Freshwater microbial communities from Lake Kivu, Western Province, Rwanda to study Microbial Dark Matter (Phase II) - Kivu_15m_20L... | ecosystem: Environmental > Aquatic > Freshwater > Lake ...
GTTCATTCTCCAATCGACCCTTCTCTTGCCATTCCTATTATTCTTCAGCCTAATGTTAATCGTAGAGACATCGTTTTAGGAGCAATATTTAAAGGTGAAAACGGCTTGTTTAGCGAGTATCTGTCAACAAAACCATTCTCTGATTCTACACAAAGCTACTGTCAATCACAAACACAATCTCCATCTTCATCCTATAGAAATATGAACGATTGCGTAAACGTTGATTTCCTATTAGCAAAGATGGAACTATGTGTCTTTTCTTTGAATCCAATCATTCTAACCACAAACAACGCGTTACCTGTTCGTTCAATATTTCCGAAAACATCTTCGTCTAAGAAGCTGGTAGCTGTCCCTCCTTTTCTTGATGCATCAACAAGATCAATTTTACTTGCTGGGAGACCTTCCATTTCAGACTCTGATCTTATACGACAGTTTGTAGAGAAAGTTCTTACTACTGATTTTACAAATGAGTCCTCTACACTGGACCTGCATCGATGGTGCTTCCCCGACCGCATGGATAGCGAACAAATCTCTCATCTTAATAGGTACGATGATCTTCGTCAACATCTAACAAAAAAATTCAATATTTTTATCGGTTTTGTGGAGGGATCTCATAGATCCGTTGCGGTCCATTACGTTATACAACGTCTCATTTTGTCCCAATCTCTCGAACCTTCCTATCAAAGATTAGCTTTGCCCAACCCAGCATCTGTCCACATGATCGTTGACAATCATCAATGTCTACGAAAACTACGAAAATTAAGTGAAACTTATATTGAGGCTAGGCTGAGAGCGGTTCCACATAGCTTATACGATGATTATTCTAATTTCACATGGTCTATGGTACACGAATGGCAGCTGTATTCGGATAAATCCATATTGTACGACACATACAATAAGTATTTAGTGTGGTGTTCTAATACCTTGGTCAGCCATTTCAAAGAAGGCAGTTCATTTTTTAAATCGATTTTCGGTATAAAAGAGGAAGATGTACGTGAATTAGCTCTTTTGGTGAAAGAAGAAATCAACAATGGACAATTTTTTTCTACAAAACGATTATCTCATAGCAAAACGAAAAGCAGATATCTCGATAATGATGCATATCCACAGAAAAAAAGTACGGTACAGTGCAATAAGTATATTGCACTTCAGAAGATTCGTACATATATGTTATATGCTTGTATGGAGACCTACGTATTGGTTCAAGATCCCAAGACAATTTCTCTCTACGACCTCATACGTTCTGAAGAGTACCCTTTCCTGGAATCCAGACCATCCATTTGGTTAGGATTTCTTGAACATATTGGTTATCTTTTGCTTGAACACAAACTTGTATCTGTATCGAAGCCTTTTAGTGTTCGTGTATCTATTGCAAGGGAGTACTGTGTCACACAAGAAATAGTGCATGAATTCTGTAATGCTTTGAAAACGAATTTGCAATTTATCATCAACTTCAATTCTAGATTTCAAGAACAATACAAGATTCTCTTTCCAAATGAAGAAGATGCAGAGGCTGCAGTCTCGAATGATCCAATTACATTCCTTTTGTATATCGCAAAGGAGTTCTTTCTTATCATAGAAGAAATTTTCATGGAAACATTCCGTTCAAAACACAATATTAATGATAGCTCATTGGAAAAGGATTCTGTGGAGAAAAGAACATCACAAACAGATTCAGTGACTCAAAGTTTGTTACCAGATGGTTCATCGTATGAGGATACATTCGATACTACACTATTCACCATGGTCAAACGATCGTCACGACCCATAGCTCAATTGGTTTATTTGTTCAAAGTATACACTGAGAAGCAGGACGAACTACTAAACTTACTCATTGCAAAGAGATTAACATTAGAAACTGCTTCACAGAAATTAACACAAGGTGATCATGCGGGGCAAAGCGTCGCCAGTAAGGGTAACAAAACAGGGCCAAAAACAGTATCCACCATGGCTAGCAACATGTCTTCAGTCAACAACACCCTTTCTAGTGTTAACGTACACAGCAATGATCACATGTGCAAGGACACGCTCCAAGAAGATGATACCTCTGTCTCTAAATCAACTTCTACTAAGGTTCAACAAAGGAAAACAATCACCACTTTTCCCATTAGGTTAAAACAAGATGATGTATTCTCATCTAGTGAGGACGTAAGTGTTAGAAATAGACGGAACCTGAACCTAACACAAAACATCATCACAACAAACCACCCAAAAACTCTAACCAAAGAAAAATCAAATATATCGCAAACGCTTTCGGATAAGTCCAAACTAGTGCCTGGAATCTCAGCGAAGAAGTTGACTACATTAAAATCAAAGTATGATAGTAAATCCGTTGATTTGCAAAAACAATCAGATTCAGATAGTGATTTAGACAAAGACAAGGAATTAAAGCCTGTCATGACTAATCCTAGGTGTGCAAGTGGCAACAAAGAAAGTCTTCCAAGATTTTTGCAGGTACGCATTACCTAGCGTCCTTTAATTGTTCGATTGTCATTCTCGAATAACCTCAAATCACTTTATGTTCATGGAAACTTATTACATAGTACGTAGAGGATAGTGATGACGAGGATGATCACAGTCTTCATCAAAATATCAAGAATGGCACTAGTACGTCTAATTATGAACCGAAACCCAAAAAGGCTAGGACTTTAACTTCGAACCGAATTACTTCTATCGTTACATGGAAGCAGACAGACATGGATCAACACTCATCCTCTGATTCAGAAACAGAATGGGAGGATGATGATGACACTGTAATCCTCACTCCATGGAGTCAGACAAATACCAAGGATGACCGTTCATTGGCTCGTCTTTCACAACCAGATATCTATACAACGGATATAACTCAACAACGAAACTCACAGCAAGTCGTAAAAATCTTCACATCAGAACAATTTAAGAACTGGGTATCAGGCCCCAAGATAATTCTTCACACAGCGGATTCTATTCCCAATATTTTCTCCACCAAATTATTGGATGTAGCTAATGGAAGAGCCAAAATTTGCATCAAGGAAGGAATCTCAAATATGGTATCTTCCACAGAACTATACGAAGAGTTGCAGAAATCAATCAAACAAAATAAGACTAATTATTCAAAGATTGGTTCTGGATATACCAAGGTCAAATCGTCTAGATTTCAACTGGAAGAGAATCATTTTTCCACGAACAGAGCTTTCCCACAGTTGAATGCTGTGTTCAAGGGGTTTGCGTCAGATTTAAGATCATACCTTAACAAAGAAGAAAATAAATCATTACATACGTATCAGATTGAGAATGCATCTGTCCTTTGGGATACTACTTACCGACCACATTATCAGAAACCACATTGCGACTTCAAATTATCTTCCTTCGTTCAAAAAAATGTTACCATGTATCCAATGGGAGTCTTACATGCTATGGAAAATGTTACCATCTTGGTTTACCTACGGGAAGAGAACGAGTTTGCTGCAACGTATCCATCTAAACTATTTCTCAAGGCTGGACAAACCATGTTTTTTGCTTACAATCTCTGGCATGCTGGAGATATGTTGTGCCGATATTATATACTGATATATACATTTTGATGGTAGCAAAATGGATATATATATGTCTGTATATTCGAATATGGAATGACAGGAAAACAAAATGATACACAGTCTAGATTATCGTTATCAGAAAAATCTTCTATCTTTTCTTAAATACACTACGTATACTCTTATAGATCTTTATTGTGCGTACTGTATACCTAAGAAAATTGCCAGAGACATGGGGGGAAGGTATCCTTTCTTACAGATCCCAATAAGTTCGTGAGTGCCTTAATGCTGCTCATGATGGCATACTCGATACTTTCTTGAGAAAAATCAATCTAAATGTGGCAGCAGCAGCAGCGTCAGCTGTATTCAATAATATATTGTTCATATAATTTACGCCTCCACAGAATAAGCGGACGTACTACACCTACTATTATGTAGATGTGATCTTGGTAAGTTTCATGATATATATACCGGACAATAAGAAATCAACCAGGGATCTCAATCATGATTGACAAAGTAACCTCGACTCCATGTGAAGCCCCATCCCAAAAGCGGTGACCTGCATGAGCAAAAGTGATGGATAATCTTGTGGCTATAACTGTTCGAGGGGCATTGCGATTGGGTCGCAAATGTTCCTAACGCTTTTTGATTGATTGTAGATATACCACAAAATATGCTTGCGTAATGGGTACTATTGAAGTCGCCCACTGTAGGATGAACCATTTATCTAAAGGATAGTCTTCAGGTCATGAGGGCATCAAATGCTTTTATTGTCCATCTATACAAGAGGCCATTATATCTTTAGTGGATACTTGACTACTGCAGAATAGGATGCTTATATATACAACGTAGATATTATAAGTCCACATTGCTGTTAATTTCTATCAATGAGTTGCGATTTAGTATGTCTTGTCATGGTTAAATAATAGTTCAAAATGAGTCCAGTTCATGGCGATTTAATTTTCAACAGTGGAGAGTTTTGTAAAAATACTGGCAAACACAGCTGCATCACTGACACGTCTACCAGAAGTGCGGAGCAATGATGATCGCATAGATGGACGTGACGGTCGAATAGGTAACTTACGACCTATTTCATCTCTTACAAATGTGTTGAATTTCTCTTGGAGTACATCAATATTCACATCAGAATACTCCTGACTGAAAACTAGATTTAGGCAAAAGAGACCAATGTATCCCAATGACTCACGAACTGACTTGAGCGTTGTATCTCCTTCAAGCGGCAAGTATTCCATTTGTAGACCACGGAAGTAATACACAAAAAGCAGGAAGATATCAGCTTGACCCAATACCGTATGATAGGCATTTTTTAAATCCATTTCCGTTTTCTCACCAATCTGAATCAGTGCGGATGCATACTCTGTCCATAAAACATCTAAGCAATTGAGGATATAAATTGAAAACTGATTGTTCCCATTGATTGCATGAGCCATAATGCATGCAATTGGATAGGCATACAATAGACCAATATCTCGACCAAGACTACAAGACATGGCCATTTCCCAATCACAGAGAGCATATGACCCATTGGGACCAAAGTGCTCCAGTGTAGAAATATCGGGCTTCTTCTCCACAAGAATGTTGAAGACATGAGAGTCTGAATGTCCCAAGGATTCTGACTTATAAATATCGAGCAAATATCCCTCCATAAATTGAAGGCAAGTATCCAATCCTAGTTCTTTGGCAAATGCACTCACTTGATCCATGTTGACTTGATCAGCATCGAATAAAGACTTGATCATGGACTGTCCAGATAAATTCATGTACCCTTTCAAGACTTCTTTTACATCACTGCCATAATTTGGGTCGAAATCCTTGATTGAATTCAACTTTGCAAGTCCTTGTGCGAGTTTAACAATGACCCTATGTGAATATAATGAGATAGATAAGGTTGAGATAGATTCATAATGCCAACAATAAGTAAATAGAATCAATATTCTGTTACATGGAATTACAACATACCTGATATCTACAACTCCATCGATGAACTGATTTGCGAATTGTTCATCCGATGGTGACCATTGTGTAATCAATAGCTTCATAGTATCCACATCTATACATGTGTATGGGATAGCCACGGAACCAGGATTCAAATGATGATATAACTTCATCATATGAAATTCTTTCTCTATTCGTTGTGTATCAAAATATGCATCTGGGTTGGGATCCCACAGTGCACGAGGGAAAGCTAATTTGACATATACTTGTATTTCTGGATTACGCTTTAAGTAAACACGATATGAAAAATTACACCATCCTCCAGTTACAATGTCTGCAACTAGTATATCTCCCTGAACAAGTGCCTCTTTTATCCATTTCAAATCATCTGTAGAGGACGATGATGATTCCATCAATCGACAATGTGACGAAATAGTGTCAACAACTAATTGTTTCTTTTCTTCTCGATCTTGAAGAACAGCTTCCGTATAAATTACATCAGACTTTTGATTTGACATGATGAATAAATTTTATTTATTTACTTGAATGATGTTTTTGTTTGTTTGTTTAAATTTATGAGTAGATTGATTTCATATTTACACGACGTTCTGCAATCTTTTGCCAAATCTTGCTTCGACTTTTTTCTTCGTGTCTTGCTTTATGTACTATAATCGTACTTTGTTCCGTCCCCCCGTCGGTCCGTTAGCATGACAGTAAATCGCAGCAGCCCAACGCGGTGATAGAGAGGATGGTAGTATAATGGGATGAGTTATGCATGTCTGATTGTAAGGACAGAAAGAGTAAAATAATATGCTGCGATCGAGATTTTCCTCAGCGACTGAGTTTCTAGTTTGTCCGAAAGAGACTATGAATAGGAATTCATGGACATGGACCACGTATTATATGATTTTTCCTAGACATATGAACCGCAATCGAACATGGTTTCTTTCCGATTACTCATCCCTGACAAATCGAAATCGATATGTAGGATCCATAGTAAAGACTTCTTACTCTCATAGCGTCTCCACCCTGTGTCGTCCATGGCCATGGTATTCTGTGATGATAACAAATAAATTGAATCAGAAAAGTAGAAAAAGAAGATGGACGGATGGTGTCACCGCCTCTGCTGTTATTGCTGCTAAAATTCTTGATGTTATGATAACACCTTTTTCGACCGAAGCATGTTCTGTTCCCATCAAAGAGAAACTGGATGTTCCTGTTTTGTATCAATATTTAAATTTACATAAATTTTCATCACAAGAAATTGATGATTCCTTTACTCGTATCCAATCATCATCATCAGCACCAGCAGCAGTCAATTCACTATCCACCTCCCATTGGGATTTTATTACACTCCATCATATACATCAATTCTTAATTCATCAAACATATACCACTTTGAATATCCAACATACAGATGCACAGACACAAGACGACACAACCCAACAGATACATCAGGTAACAACAACAACAAGATTTATAACAGATGAAGAAATGAAGAAAAAAATATATTCCTTGGCACAAGATGAATCCTATCGTTTCTTGAATACATTTCAACCGATATGGCAATATTCACTACTTTCTCAAGAACAACAACAACAAGATACAAAGCATCATCATAAGGATAGGACTCAACAGCAACAACAGGTACATGCAAACTTCCAACACGATGCAGTACAAGATTCAATCATACCATCATCGTCATCATCATCATTCAAACCACCATATCTATATCGACAAGCCTTTATTACACATGTCCAATCCATGGCAAGTACAATTAATTATACTCAATCTTTACCTATAGCTATCAATATGTTTGTGGTTGGTTCATCAGTGGGGATGATTGTACCCATGATGCCATGGTTAGTGTATGAATTTGGACTTTCTACTGGACAATATGGTTGGGTGGTAGGATCCTTTGCTATTGCTAAATGTTTAGGGAATATCCCCTCCACCATTGGTGTAGAACGATATGGACGTAAACCCATGTTTACCTATTCATTGATCGTTGTGGGATGTGGTGTGGGGATGATGGGTCTATCCACTCAATTTGAACATTTAATCCTTTGTAGATTATGTACAGGCTTAGGTGTTGCTGCATTAAGTACCGCAGCTACATTAAGTATGACAGATATTTCAACCACACTCAATCGAGCCTCGACGATGGCACCTATTATGAGTTCTTTCGCTGCTGGTACAGCTCTTGGTCCAGCCTTGGGTGGGATATTCGCAGATACCATGGGAGTTCATTCGACCTTTTATGTGGTGGGTTGTTGTTATGTAGCCTTAGCGATGATCAATCGTACTGTATTGAATGAAACTCAAGTTCCATCCTTGGAACAACGTTTATCTCGACGTGTCTTTCCACAGAATCAATACAATCATACATCATCCGGTACAAAAAAGAAGAAAAAGGATGGATTGTATGATGCTGTAAGGAACTCCATGGCACAATGGGTACCTTTACTATCAGATACCAAAGTACGAAATGTTGTATTAATGAATGGGATATACTGGGTAGCACTAGCTGGATCACAAATGACTATCTTACCTCTTTTTCTAACAGATCCATCTTATGGCTTTGCTCTCAGTGCTACACAAGTGGGGAAAGTATATATGGGTATGAGTTTGGTTCAAGTATTAGGTAATCCCATCCTTGCCAAACTTATTGATAAGATGGGGAAAACTCCTGCTATTGTCGTGGGATGTACCCTACTTTCGTCTACCATGTTTGCTTTACCCTTTTGTACGGATATGACACACTTAGCGACAACACTTGGATTATGGGCTCTAGGGAGTACCCTTTTATCCACAGCGCCAGTTAGTTACTTGGCAGATAAAGTGCCAGATGATAAACGAGCCCAAGCGGTTGCCTTACTCCGTACAGCTGGTGATGTAGGATTACTCGCCGGTGCATCTGCTAGTGGTGCGATTGCTGATTTTTATAGTATGGACTTTGCATTACATTCAAGTTCTGCTTTATTATTGACTACAACCTTTTGGTTCGCGACGCGATATTATTTATCGTTACCCAAGGTTCCGTGATGATGTATATAATAATAATAAAATGCTAAACGCTTAGAGTATATCTACTATCTAATTGAATCCGATATAACTAATGCCGCCCCACTGGTAGGTAATACCCACGGGTGGTGTGATGATGTATATGAACACCCTACTATATTTGGATTTTCATATAACTTTTCATGTGACTATAGTAATGAACCTTTTTATGATCTCCAATGAAAGATATACTTCGACGTTGAACCTTTTACTCACGCCGTTAAAAGAGATATTACAAGTAATAAGTAATTGACTCATTCTCCAACTATGAAACGCAACAAGATAAGAAATATCAGGAGCTTTCGTTTTTGTTTATTAGCCGGTAGACATTAGCATTGAACTACTGATGGATGGAACGTGACTTTATATATGCATTTGTCGGAGAAATTATGTTGAATGAATATTTTGCTTACTTCTAACCCCTATACACGGTCTATTTCCCGTATCTATTTGTATTTGTATCCTTCTTATTGTCTTTGTTAACAAACAACCGAATATTTGTGTCCCCATCAGCTTCAAATACGCTACTCCTGCCAGCTTAACAGGTTTAGTCATTTCATTGATCAGTTAACATTCTACACACTTTTCGGATTATTTTCAGTGCTCGTGATACGTTGATCTCGGCTGGAGATGTAGTGTATTCCTAAAAAGAGAAGAATATTAGGGGGTTAAGGGTTATGTCGGTTTTTATGGGACCGAATCAAGCATTTTGGCATTTTGGCTTACCGAGATAAGAACAGCACGACCGGAAGTCATAACTTTTTGTTTACAGTACATAAAAAAAAAGTTCAGCATCTTCAACGTTGAAGCCCGCCCCCTCCTCTTGTGGATCGATGATATTTACAAGAAGCAAGAAGACTCTCATATCCAACATGTAGATAGGATGCACTGTCCCTCATGTCTCGATTATCGGATTTGAATAAGTTTCTACTCTTTGTCTCTGTATAAGACTATCTTTCAAGACAAGTATTTATGTTATCCACAGGTCAATCAATGCCTTAGATGCAGTTGAAAAATCATGGTAATCTCAACGTTTTGCTAAAAATAGTAAAATATCCAGCAGTTACGGTTACAGATCACTGGTGTTGATAGAAATCTCCACCTTGAAACAATGGATCGTGATAAGCAACAAAATATCGATATCAACCCAGTTGTCAAAGAAATTTTTGTTGCGAGTAAGGGATGTTCATTTTACGTCAACTTAGCGAAGCGCATACTTGTAAATGATGAAAGATGCTCGCTGACTGCTTTGGAGGGAGCAATCGTTTACGCAGTGGATACGGCTTTTTCATTAGAAAGAACAAAACATGCGAAGATTAAAAGGTAATACTGCTATAAGTGTATCCCCGTCTCCCCCAACCAGAATTGTCAATAGCTCAATCTTCAATCTTACTTTATCTGAAGAATACAGACATCGTACGTTACAGTTCCTAAAAGAAAGAACAGAGACGATAAGGAGACAGATACCATGATTGGTCCATATCAATACTCAACAGACAACGACTATCAGCACATAGCAACTCAATTTGATGAATCGTTGCATATACAACAACCATCTGATGAAAAGATGTCAAGCTACAATGAGGCTAACGAGAGCAAACATCCACAACCAGTTCAACAACGACGAGCCCGGATTACAATTACTATGGAAAGAACTGACCAGTACAGTAAATGGCTCGAAGAGAATACCCATCATGTGCATGACGAATCATTTGATGAGCCATCGAGTTAAGAACCGCGAAAAAGTCATTTAACTTTTTTAAAAAACAAATAGAAATACTCTTATTAGAGTCATTCGCATGCTTATCCTTTCTCTGACGGATAGCGACGACAACTTTGTAGTCGTACTTAACCATAACCACTACATGTAAGCTATCACTACGATTTTTAAGAAAAGTGAGATTCTACGAATTGATGTAGTATTTGTACCCGGATCCAAGCGACTCCCCGTAATCAGCACCCCAACGGCATCTGCTGTAAACATACCAACCTCATTCCCATTTGATATTGTATCACGGTTCTGTATTAAACTAAGAAAAAGGCTGATATTGTGAATATAGCGCAGAAGACATATTGCCCATCTGTCACTGACTTGTTCGAAAATAACAGCAAAACCTGTCACTGTAACAGGGTAAGAATACCTACGAATAGAATTGAATCTCACTCTCTCCATCACAGTGACCCTACATTTTTTACAGTAGTATAGCTTTTATGTAGATGTCGTCGTCATTTTTACTAATAATGCCGGAAGCAATTCTAGTACAAGTTTTTATGTACGTATGTATTCTCTTGCCGTGTTCTTACTTCTTCCAGTATGTAGCATACTGTACCACAAATGGAATTCGATCGATGCATCCAACTGTGAGCAGATGGCGACTCACGCACATACGAAGTACGTACGTAGGTCTTCGTATCACTTCGAGCATGTTCTTTTTGCTTTACACCATCCAAAGCGCACTTCAATACACAGCGAAAAAGCATCATTACAAAACTATTACGTATATTCCAATTAGCGATTTAGTGACTCTCCTTCACATCAAAAGCATATAATAGAAACCTAGAAAGAAATTATACAGTATAAGATATCATGCAAAAAAACAATTGGACAAACCAGATCACGAGAAATAATGCCGAGGATACAATAAAGGAGGCATCACCAAAAGCTCTGTAAGTATAAATCGGCTGTTCACGAGTATTTGCTTCCTTGGATGGAGTAAATAAAAGATAAATCTACGAGAGCATGGGTCTGTATATATTATAACTTCTATACAGCTATGGTTTTGGAGAGGAAATGGATTCCATGGATCTATTCCATGGTCCATGTTCTTTCGAATTCCGATTGTGCAAGTGATCGTGTGAATCCATTGCCTCGTTTTTGCGTCTCTGTTGTTTCACCACTTTGATCGATACTATCTCACCACTACTGTTTTTGCTTTGTTTGCGTGTTAATTTTATAGGAGAGCCGAAATACGACATGACCCCGTTGCGATGGACCCAACGATATCGAATAGAATTTCCACCAAGGGAGGACTGGAAACGACGACAACGACAATTCCTTTAAAAGATATATCCACCGTGAGCAAAAGTGCAACAGCCTCAAAACCATGTGGTAATTCCTGGGTGAAAAATCTCACATTGGAGAGACTAGAGCCGTTTCCGGCATATTCTTACGTTGATAGGAACTCCCGCTACATTCAAGGGCAAAAGGCATCCTTAATCGTATCAACCCTTTTAAACTATCTTCGTCTTAATTCCATCCAAGTTAAGTATGAGGAAGACAGCCCAGGAAAATTTAGATGCAAAACCTTTGACTTTGTTTCCTTTCGTATCAACATGTTTACACGTCATGTTGAGGGAGCCATGGAACCGTCTGTTTTGGTAGAGATTCAAAGACGATCCGGCTGTTCTATAAGCTTCCAAAAGGTTCGACGTTCCTTACTATGCACTATGGATGATCTTTCGTCCACGAATACTGAAACGTTTTCTAGACGAGGCTCTCTAAGTCATACTACTCGTTGTATCGATCCTTGTTTGACCTGCTTTGAGGGTATTCCCATGGAAATGAAACATGAGAATTATGATACAATTGCGGAGGAATCCCTGAGCGAAATTCAAAATCATCTTAAATCGGATCGAACAGATGCTCAAATTCTAGCTCTTGAGCTTTTAGTTCATTTGACAAATCCTGCACATACACCGATCCAAGTTGTGAAAGCAGCCGCGTCCAAGTTACTGAAATCAAACGAAATCTCCGAATCCGTTAAGACACTTATTGTTCAAGGTAAAGATCGATCTAAAGAATTAGAAGATTTAGATTTAGACCTGCAATATGATGGTGATTTTGTGGACAATGCACGTCAGATGTCCCTATGTATTTTGTTAAATTGTTTCGAGGCCATGTCTGAATATCTTCCCGAAATCTTAGAGGATAGTGGAGGATGGATGATCGAAAATGTGATCCCTTGCTTAGTAAGAAATTTAAACGAGGTAGAGATGAACGTCCATGTTGCCCTTCAATCTACAAGAGTCCTTGCGATTCTCAATAATAATTCCGAGGACTGTCGACAGTGTATGCTTAGAGAAGGTGTCATCGAAGTGTCAAAACACGTCGTGGAATATGGAACCGAATGGCATGAAGAAATTCGTAATGAGGCCGCATTACTCTATCGTCAATTTGTACGCATGTAACTTTATTTACATGTATATGGTTCATGATTTCTTTTTCCATGGTTTATAAATCGAGATATATTAATTTAAGCTTCAAACACTGTATGTATACACATAGGGGTAATGCTGAGTATTTACACACATAAAGTAAGGTCCAATATATACTTGGACTATTGTGTAATATATACACACATGGAATAATGGTAGGTTTTTAGAGCAGTTGAGATTTGTGCCTCATCGTCAAACCAATAAGTCTATTCGTACTTTATTGCAGGCCTATTGACACTGGGACCGATCAATTGCTCTATGAGAACATCGGTAGGTTACTCCAGAAGCAGAGGATATATGGAAAGACCTTGGGAGTCTATGACTCATAAATCTCTCAAACGAACAGATTTTTGTACTTCAGACAATTTGAACAGTATATATGTTCACAACGACAAGTAACAGTCTATAGTGCTCAATTACCATTGCGTAATGAAGGTTTATTTATAAATTCATGAATTTTTCCATCATGAAAGAGTACGTGTGTTGACTGTAAAGCTATGAGGAAAGAATTGATTGTTCTCTAGTAGTCAGCAAAAAAGTTCTCTTGGCTGTCCAAAAAATTCCAACAATATACA
>Ga0169931_10010314_pt1 | contig 13321 bp, 6 predicted proteins | sample Kivu_15m_20L_FD_129675 | JGI IMG/M metagenome (GOLD analysis project Ga0169931, IMG submission 129675) | Freshwater microbial communities from Lake Kivu, Western Province, Rwanda to study Microbial Dark Matter (Phase II) - Kivu_15m_20L... | ecosystem: Environmental > Aquatic > Freshwater > Lake ...
CCACCGATCCTCGAATCGACCATGGTTATTCCAAGTCAAAGTAGCAGGGGCTGGGTGCGGGAGACCCGTCGTGAGGATTCCCATCCGCATGAGAACCTGGAAACCATTGCAAATCCCCAAGACCAACCGATCCTGATCGCAAAAATCACGGACCAGATCCCCCAAATGATGCTCGATCCGGCTGGCCAGAATTCGCCCTGCGGCGATATCGTCGCCGTAACTGAATCCGCCGGGAAAACAGAGGATCTGAAACCGCTTCCCAAGTGCTGGATTCTCGATCAAGCGATTGACATGGACTCGTTCTGCAATCCCCCCCGCGCGATCAAAAGCGGCTGCGGTTTCTTCGTCACAATTGGTCCCGGGGGCGCGAAGAATGAGGACTCGCGGGGCAGCAATCATGGGTCCGGTCCAAAGGGGATTGGGGAGGGGAGATCGCGCAAACCATCCAGTCAGTGACTTGGAGTCTAACGCCCTGTGGCGAGCCTCGGGAGGGGCGAGTCACAGGCTGCTTGCACCCTCGGGCAGGGGGCCCCGCGGGCAATCTCGACGGCTCCTGGAATATGCTTGCTTTCCACGAAGCGATCCTTGATGATGAAGGCTCGTGGGGGGTTTTGCAGGAGCTTTGGCTGCGCACCCTCCACCACCCGCCCGCCGATTTTTCCCTGCCGGTCTCCTTCCACCCTCCGAATTCCACCTCCCGAGTGAACTGATGGTCCTGAGATTCTGGATCAGTCTGATCCTTTTCGGTGAGCTTGCACTTTCGAGCAGCGTCTTGCTCGTCGCTCAGGAGCAACCTGCGGAGCCACCGCTGCACGAACAGATCGATCGGTTGTTGGGGGAGCAGACACATGGAGTTCCACTGCAAGAGCTGCCGGAGATATCGCTACTCCGCCGACTTTCGCTCGACCTGATCGGCCTTCCACCCACTTACGAAGAAATCCTCGCCTATCAGGGGGATCGCGCTCCCGATCGTTGGATTCGCCAGGTGGATCACCTGCTCGAACGTCCGGAATTTGCGGAGCACTGGGCAAACCGCTTCGATGTGATGCTCATGGAGCGTCGGGGGAACACGAACATTCCGCAGGAATTATGGTTGAGCTGGCTTCGCGATCGGATCGTCGCCAAACGACCTCTGCATGAGCTTTTTGCGGAGCTGGTCGTCGCCGATGGTGCTCCAGGCCCCGATCGCGCCGCCGGCCGTTTTTTGCTCGATCGCGACGTTGATCCAAACCTCATCACGCGCGACGTCGGGAGGATCCTTTTCGGCGTCGACCTCCAGTGTGCCCAGTGCCATGACCACCCGGCAATCGACTCGTACTTGCAGAGCGATTATCACGGTCTGCTCGGTTTCGTCGCGGGACTCGCAGCGGTCGAGGTCCCCGAGGGCGAGACGAAGATCAAAATTGTTGCGGAAAAATCAGCGGTGGAAGCCCCTTTCGAGTCGGTCTTCAATCGTGGTCAGCTGCAACGAGTATTTCCGCATACCCCAGGGGAACTGGAGCAGGCTCCGCCATGGGTGATCCCCGGCGAGGATTATCAGGCGGCCAGCGTGGCTGGGCATCCACCGCGCCCGGTCCATAGCCGCCGGGAGCAATTGGCAGCGATCATTCGTCGCGGGGACCATCCTCGCCTGGCCCAAACGCTCGCCAACCGCCTCTGGTCGATGCTCTTTGGACGAGGGGTCATTCATCCCGTCGATTTTGTCCATCCAGCGAGCCCCGCACGAGACGCTCGGCTGCTTCCCCTCCTGGCTGCGGGACTGCGGCAGCAGGGCTACCAGCTGAAACCGTTCTTGCGGTCTTTGGTGCAAACGCGAACTTATCGCTTGGGACAACCCCCGTTGCAGTATGCGCCCACTGAGAATGATTCGCTTGCTGAGAACGAGAATGACTCGCTCGCTCTCACCGCCGCAGTCGCTGGTAGTGTGTCTGCAGATGGATCGAGTGCCCCGGCCGATGGCTCTGCCGCGTCTTCGGCCAGTCCGCTCGTGGAACCCCTGCGAGAGCGCCTCATTCCTGGCGGTCCCCGCCCTGCATGGCTTGATGGCGTGGTTGCCTCTGCCGCCGCGAGACAAACGGAGCTAACGGTTGAAATCGAGGCAGCTCGACCAGGGGTGGACCAAGCGAAGGAAGCTTATCTTCAATCAAGAACCGCGATGGCCGAGGTCGATCGAGAGCGAATTGCGGCTCTGGGTGTTGTCGATGCGGCTCGCAATCCTCTGGCCCAGACGGTCGAAGCGCAGGCAAAGAAGGAATCGGAAGTCGCAGCGGCCCAGCAGGCGGCGACAACAGCCAGCGAACATGTCATCAAGCTGCAGCAAGCGCATGATGCGACGGCCGCGGCAATCGCCTCGATCGGGGAGGATACGGCAGTGCAGGGGGCGCTCGCGGCGATTGCTCAGCGATTGGCGGTAGCACAGGGAGTGCTTGCACCCGCGGAAAAGGCCCTCCAGGATCGGTCTGCCGAACTCGCGACGATCCTCCAGCAGCGAGCCGAGCAACGAGCCGCGTTGCTGGCGGCGACGGCTGCCGCCGATCCTGTCGAGTCCCGCTGGATGCTCTTGGATCAGCAGCGTCATGCCATGCGAAGCAACTGGGAGGCGGCCCAAAGCAAGCTTGCCACTTTACGTAGTGAGGAGGAAGTCGTGATCGCTTGGCTCCAGTGCGACCAAGCTTTCCGATCGGTGACGACCGAGCCGTCGCCTGGAGAGGAACTGCCGACCGCGCCGCAGTGGGTGGCGAAAACCGCCGCGATGGCTCCGCCCAGCTCCTCTGCATCACTCGCTTCGCAACTGGAGCAGCTCGCTGAACTTTCCGCTGCGATTATTGCTGCCCGGAGCCAACTCGATCAGCTCGATGTTCTCGTCTCGCAGCAGCGCGCAATCCTTGGCGAACGTTTCCAGTCACAGCTCGATGCGATCACCGCTTTGGAACAAAAGCTGGGGGAATACTTTCAAGCGAAACTGCTTGTCCCACTCACTCCTGAGCAGATGGGATGGTCGACCCTGGTCGCCACTGGGGTGATGAAGAATTACGTTGCCAAACATCGAGCGGAACTTGAGAGCGGATCACCGGCAACTGCCGAGCAGCAGGCCGATCCGGTTTGGAATGCCGCGCGGCATGAGGAGGCAGTGCGACGGGGGAGAAAAGAGCTCGTTGGAAATGTGAATGTCTTCGTGAATCTCTTTGGCCATGGCGCAGGACAGCCGCAGGGGGATTTTTTTGCGACCGCCGACCAAGCCCTTTACACCAGTAACGGTGGTACTCTTTTCGCTTGGGCAGCTCCGGGAGGAGAGAATGTCACGCAGCGGATGATCGCAGCAGCCGATTCCAAGGAATGTGCCAAGATCCTGTACTGGTCTGTTCTTGCTCGCGACCCGAGTTCGTCGGAGGTACGAATGGTCGAGGAGTTTCTGAGCGGTTCACCCGATCAAAGACCGCGATTGGCCCAGGAAATGGTTTGGGGCCTGATGGCGGGTGCCGAGTTTCGTTTTCGTCCATAGTCGTCCATAGTCGTCCATAGTGTCTCTTTGTTGTCGATGTTTCTTGTTGCGAGGGAGGTTCGTTCATGAAGCGCGTGAATTACGCCTGTGGCTCTGCCGACCACACGATCGCACGTCGTCGCTTTCTGGGTGGTGCGCTGCTCGGGAGTGGAGCGCTGATGTGCGGACTGCAGCAAAAGATGCGGGCCGCCGAAACACCTGCAGAGCGTCCGCTGAAGAAAATCCTTCTTTTCAACATGCATGGGGGGCTCAGCCAGCTCGAATCATGGGATCCAAAGCCCGGCACGGAAACCGGAGGTCCCTTCCGCGCCATCCCCACATCCGTTCCTGGGATCCACATTTCCGAGCTGCTTCCACATACCGCCCAGCAAATGCACCATCTCTGCTTGCTGCGGGGGGTCAACACCAGCGAGGATGATCACGGCAAGGGGGCTTATTTAATGCTCACCGGACGGCGGCAAAGTCCCGCGGCAGCTTATCCGGAAATCGGTGCGGTGGCTGCGAAGAACCTTCTTCCCCCGACGAGCTCGCTACCTGGGCATATACGGATTGTCCCTGGAGGAGGCGGAGGGCGCGGCAATGATGCGGCCTACCTTGGTCCGAAATACTCCAGCATTGCCCTCGGAAATGGAAATCCCCCGCAGTACACGACGCGTCCGGAGCAGGTGGACGAGGCAGCGGAAAAACGGCGACACTCGTTCCGCCGCCAAACCGATGCAAGTTTCCTCAATCGCCATCGCAGCGCAATGACCGATGCCTTCGTCAATAGTTACGAACAAGCGGAACAGCTGATGCTGAAGCGGGATGTTTTCGACGTCGAAAAGGAAGCCCCTGCTGACCACGATCGTTATGGTCGCAATGATATCGGTCGCCATTGTCTGCTGGCGCGGCGATTACTGGCGCATGATGTCCCGTTTGTTCAGGTCACGCACTCGAACTACGACACACATAACGAAAACTTTGATTTTCATCACGAACTGGTCCCCCAATTCGATCGACCGTTTGCGACGCTCATCGCTGACCTGAGCACGCTTGGCCTGCTCGATGATACGCTGGTCGTCGTCCTTTCCGAATTCGGGCGGACCCCGAATATCAATCTTTACATGGGGCGCGATCACTGGTCGCGGGCCTGGAGCGTGCTTGTCGGAGGAGCCGGGGTTGCACGCGGAGCGGTCTATGGCGCAACCAATGAACAGGGCACGGAAGTCGTCGATGGGCAGGTCGACCACGGGCAATTGTTTCATACCTACTTGCAAGCGGTCGGAGTCGACTCGACTGCCTCCATCGATGTCGACGGACGGCAGCTTCCACTGGCCGATCCCGCGGCGGAACCGATCTGGAAAATTCTTTCCTGAGGACTTGTTGTGCTCGATATACAGAAAGCACGGATCGTTCATGATTGGACTTACGAGCGCCCATTGCTGGCTGCACGGATCGACCCTCAAGGGCAGTTCGTCATTACCTCCGGCGAAAATGGCCTCCTGCAAAAATTTTCGATCCCTGCTGGTGAAGTCCAGGTCTTTCCTCAGGTGCATCAGAGCTGGATTCAGGGACTGGCAATCGATCCGGCGGGAAAGATCGCTGTCAGTGGCGGGGGTGACGGAAAGATCGTTTGGTGGGATCTATCATCGAGCCCTCCAGCCGTGATTCGCACCGTCGATGCGCATCAAGGTTGGGTTCGTACGTTGGCGATCAGCCCCGATGGACGCCTTCTGGCCAGCGGTGGCTATGATGCCAAAGTTCACCTTTTTGAACTGGGCAGTGGCCAGCTCATTCGCACCTGGACCGATCACGCGATGAATGTTTACGCGGTCCGTTTTTTCCCTGACAATCGACGGCTCGCCACGGGAGATCTCAAAGGGGTGATCGCGATCAGGGATTGCGAGAGCGATCAACCTCCGGTGTCGCTCGACGGTGCCCCACTCCATTCCTTCAATGAAGGGCAAAAAGTCAATTTCGGTGGCGTGCGATGCTTGGCGATCGACCCACAAATGCAGTACCTCGCAGCCGGCGGACTCCATAAATCATCGAATCCCCTCGGGGCCGTGCATGAACCTCTCGCACTCCAGTTCTCCATCGCGGATCAAAAGCTGCTGCATTCGCATGTTGCTGAAGGGATTCCCGGGGGAGGACTGTGGAATTTGCATTACCTCCCTGATGGACATCTCCTGGGTGTCAGTGGGGGAAGCACAGGGGGATTTTTACTGTTCTGGAAGCTCGGCCAGGATCTGACGGTTCACAAATTCCAGCTTCCCGCCCTCGCGCGCGACATGGATGTCACCACCAACGGACAACTGGTGGTGACCTCACATCACGACCGGCACGTACGGATCACGACGTTGGCCTAGGACCAAGCAGCCCCCCGCGGCCTCGATGATCCCGCTTTGCTGCCAATCTCAGAGCGGTGCGAAGGGGAACGCTGGATCGAGTTCCGATTGCGATAGTTCGACGAGAAAATCCGCGAGACGCGTGGCGATGCGATCGAGCACTTGCTGGCCTTTTTCTGCCGATGCAGCATGCGGATTCCCTGATCCGGTATTCGTGGTCAGGAGGTCCCAGCGGCGCGTGATCGAAACCCATCCGCGATTGATTGCCGTAAACCGTGAAGGGCGCGTGCTGCCCTCATCGGCATCAAGCGAACCGGCAGCATCTTTTCGGACCAGTTCGGGATGGGTCGCAAGCAGAATCGACGTCTCCATCTCACCGGCATGATCCTCGCGATGCGTAAAAATTTCGTCGTAGCAGTCGCTGATCATCCGAAACCAGTCGCAGAGAAAAAGGTGCACATCAGTCCGGCCTGCGAGCTCGCGGAGCACGCTTTTGAGTTCGTTTCCGCCATGGCTGTTCAGGATCAGCATCCGCTGGATACCACTCCGCGAGACCGACTCGACCAAGTCCGTAATGACCAACTGCAGCGTCGACGGATTGACATTCATCGCCAGGGGCAGAAAACGCATATTGGTTTCAGTCCCGTACGGAATCGTCGGTAGAAGAGCGACGCGAGCACCTCGTTCGCAGGCACGCGCGCAAGCACAACGCCCAATCACATCGGCTTCGATCGTATCGGTCGCATAAGGGAGATGCCGATTGTGCGGTTCGGTCGCACCCAACGGAAGGACGACGGTATTGACCTTCGCCTCCAAAACATCGGCATAAGTCATCGTTGCAAGTTCGAACATTCGCTGAGGCATTTTATTGAACTCTTCTCACATTCCGCTGCACGGCAAACAACATACAGCAAACAATCGGTCTCTACCGGGGGATTCCAATTTCTCCATGCTCCTCATTGAACCAGCGAAGTTTGCCCCCGGCCAGCAATCTTCGAAGCCTCGCATAACTCCGCTCGCGACGACGATCATTGGACTCGGCCGGGACATAATCAACCCTCTCTCCGAGGATTTGCTGGAGAACTTCCGTTGCGAGGACACGGACAGCCAGGTCTTGATCGTTTAACAGCAGAACGAGTTCGCTTTTCGCGGGATCTTCTAAATCATCCGGCGAATAACCGATCAACAAGCTTGTCAGTTTTTTCGCGACCTCCTCTTTCTCCAGTTGTGTCAAAACACGACAGATCAGGTCCGAGAGAAACACGGGGGGGTTTTCCTGATCCGCAGGAATAAGAGGTTCGCTTCGATCAAGGATGGCCAAGAGCGAATCGACAATCACCGGCCACGACTCGCGCAGTCGAACATTGCGAAGAGCCCCCTGCGGTCCGAAGAGTACATCGAATCGCTTGAGCGACAGCAGCACTACTACCGCGAGTCCGGCTTCCTCGGGAGGCCCTTGATCAGCGATTTCAAAGAGCTTCTGGAGGACGTCATCACTTGAGGCAAGCTGCTGTGCCAAGTTGACGCTTGACGGTTCGGCGCGAGGCTCCTTCAGCCACGAAAGATCGTCGGACGAAGCAAACTCAACGGGCTCATTGCCGGTCCGAATCCAGAGCATTTTTCCTTTCTGAAGCAGGGACGTCGGTGTTTGCCGAGCATCGCCTTGAACAAGTTTGAAACCGAGCACACTGTCGAGCGGGGTCAGTTCAAAGAGGCACTCGAAACTCTCCTGCATAAACAGATTCGCGCCCGGAGGACGGCGATGGAATACTTTGATGACAAGCGACGAGTCCTGCTCAGGAACGACCACACTGAGCGGTTCCTTCGCAGCAGACGAACGCATGAGCAGATGCAATCGATCGCGGCGCGAGGTCACGATCAGCTTGCCGGCAAGGACCTCAAGCTCGATCAACTCCTGCTTTTCGTTCTCGGGATCTTGGCTTCGCGACCAGCTCACTTCGCAGGGTCCGATGAGCTCCGCTTCGGCCCCGCTGCCCAGCGCGACTCGCGCACGAAATGCCGGCGGGCAGACGACCACCTGCTTTTCTTCGATCTCGGCTCCCTTCCCGAGCCGATCCCAACGATCCTCGCGAAGGTTCGCTCCGAGCAGCAACCCTCCATCATCCATGACCTGAACCGGCATGACCTTGGCGACAGCATCTCGCGAGGCATTTGCGGCAGTGACTCCCGAGGCCGCTCCCTCGCCCAGCGGTGTACTTTCCACAACCGCAGGACTCGGCTTCGGCGGAAGCGGGGCTTCTCTTGATTCTTCCGCCGCCGTCGGCTCAGAGACCACCGGTGGAGTGCTCGCAGATGTTTTGGAAGCATCTTCTGGTTGGGGAGTATTCTCCCTGCTGGGCTGAGGATTCGGAACGGAGGGAGTTCCCTGCGAGGAACTGACGGCGCTGGCGGGCAAGGGTTCTGGCGCTGGCTCGTCGGTTGCCGCGCTGGGGACCGCGGGAGCATCGCTGGAAGACCTCGGAGGTTGTTGCCGCTGGACCTTTGCTTCGTCGGCCGCACGCTGCTGGGAGAGCTGAATAAGGGGCTGCAGTGACTGGGAGAGGACAAAGAGAAAGGCCGCGAGGAGCCCCAACCCGGCCAGCATCTGCGCGATTCGGGAGGGTCCACGCGATGCCAGCAACGGAGCAAGATGCTCCATTTGCTGCCGATTATTCGTTGCTGTGGCGCGTCCTGAAGCCACCGTTTCGTGTCCCTGTTTTCCTGGGGCCTGGTTCTCACGAATCGCTCGCGTTGCCGCGGCGAGTGTTGCCGCCAAGTCGGGCAGTGGCGCGGCAGGGGCGGGATTCAATGACCGTGGCGAAGCGGCTGTCGCACGCTCGCCGACAGACAATCCCTTCCCATCGGCGGAAGAAGCATCGCCTTCTAAGGCTTGCCCAAGGGCTGCAGGACTTGGAAGAGGAAGTTTGGCGATCCGCTCGCGCAGCGCGCTCGGGATGTCCGCAGGCTGCCCCGCCTCGAAGCTGGCTAAAATCCGATGGCACGCCGCAACTTCAGCCAAATGGACATCCGACGTGATACAGCGACTTTCCAGATCAGCGGTGAGTTCGGGGGAGAGTACATTTCCTAAATACTCTGCGACTGTGTTGGGGTCCTCATTCGGACTGAATGCATCGAACGAGGGTGAAGGGAGCTGCGGATTGCTCGTGACACGCTGAATCCGCGCTGCGAGTTCCATCGCCACCGCGCTATTATGGAATCGCTCCTGCAATTCGCGTTGGCTGGGTTCATCGAGCGTGCGGTCAAGGTACGCTAGAAGTGTACGTAAGGTAAGTCGCATAAGTCACCAGGGGTATGCCATCAGAGTCTTCTGCCAGAGTCTTCTGCCAGAGTCTTCTGCCAGAGTCTTCTGCTTCTTTGCTTCTTAGTGGCAAAACGAAGCGGAGATCGTTCAAAAAAACGAAAAAAGTTTTGCACTCTTTTCATGGCATCGCGTCATGGCATCGCGTGCTCGCGGGAATCGATTCCCGTTTCAGCCCGCTGTCGATTGCTCGGAAGCATGCTCCCGGGGGGGCGTCTGCTGTGAAGGGATCGTGTGGTTTTGCTCGAGAGCGAGGGCCTCTTGGATCGCTTCTCGCATGGCGCTGAGTTCGATCTGGTGCACATCGACAGGTTGTCCGATCCCCTTCAAAAGCGTGACTGTCAGTCTTCCCCCCAAATGCTGGCGGAATTCCTCCAACCCTTCGAGCAGCGGTTTTTCATCGGCGAGCAGCGGATGGCCGAGGGGTAGTTTGAGTCTTCGCAGGCATGCCAAGACGCGTTGCAGATCTCGTTGCGGAAAACCCAGTACCTTTGCGCTGTAGAGGGTATCGATCGCGACCCCAATCGCGACTGCTTCACCATGCGGGATTTGGTAGCCACTGAGTCCCTCCAGTCGATGCGCCGACCAATGACCGAAATCGAGCGGACGGGCCTCGCGGATTTCAAACGGATCTCCTTCCCGCGTGATATGGTCCAAATGGAGTCTCACCGATGCAGCAATTGCCGCGCGAGTGGCACGGTCGTCACGCGTCGCGATCCGCAGCGCATCACTTTCGAGTCGCGAAAAATGCTCTTTGCTCTTCAGCAGGCTCACCTTCACCACTTCGCTAAAACCGCTGAGGAACTCCCGTTCTGGAAGAGTCCGCAGCAAGGAATGATCGTTGATGACGCCCCAAGGAACCGCGAACGTTCCCTTCCAGTTCTTTTTTCCAAACCAATTGACGGCATTCTTGACCCCGACGCCCGAATCGGCCTGCGCAAGAGTCGTCGAAGGAAGTCGAATCAAACGAATTCCACGGTGGGCGATCGCTGCGGCGTATCCAACGACATCCAGCAGTGCACCGCCGCCGAAAACAATGACATAGCTGCGGCGATCGAGTCCATATCGCTCGATTGTGGCGAGCAGATCATCGACCAGTGCTGGGTCATTCTTGCATCCCTCCCCTCCGCGAATACCGATCGGCGGTTGCATCAATTCGACGCGACCTGATGCCGCCACAAAAAGCCGCTCGAGTCGGGTGAAAAACGTTCGATCTGCTTCCAGAAGAGAGGAATCGACAAAGCAGAGCGCCCGCGGGGGCCGGTCGCTGGACGCATGAAGCAAATCGAGCAGCACGGCAGCATCGCTCCCCAACACTTCGTCGGTCATCCGCAAACGAAAAGTCTGCGGGATATCGAAGGGAATGTCGATTACCGTCGGGGACCGAGACATATGCCAAGGAAGGAACGAGGAGGGTCAGAGGCTGCCGCTCTAGTCTACACTAAGCAGTGCCCTCATCCTATGAAAAACTTGTCGGCTGAGGAGCGGGGGATCGGTGTGCTGGGGGGAAAGAGTCCCGTGCGGGATACCTCCGTCGCAATCAGGCGACCGGTTCGCTAAACTGTGCGGGTTCTGCTGCTGTCTCGCGTGCGGGCGAGCATCCCACGTAGGTTGTACTTCTCGGGCATTGCGTCGGTCATGGGGAACCTTCATCTCAGCTTTGCCGCCCCTTGGTATTTGCTCCTGCTGGGGCTGCTCCCACTGCTGTGGTGGACCAGTTTTCATTCCTTGGCGGGACTTGGATCAGGGCGGCGCTTTTTGACGCTGCTGATAAGATCCTTGGTGATTATCGGGATCGTTTGCGCGATTGCTTCTGTGCAGTGGGTTTGGACCAGCGACCGCAAAACGGTGATGTATCTGCTCGACCAGAGTGCGAGCATTCCGCAAGCAAAGCGGCAGTTGATGCTCGATTTCGTCATCCGCAGTGTTGCCGCACACCGCAATGTCGAGCGACAAGACAAAGTCGGAATTATCGTCTTCGGGCGTGAAGCGAGTGTCGAGATTCCTCCCTTTGATGATGATATTCCACAGCTCGGCAAACTCGAAAGCTATTTGGAGCGAATCGACGCGACCAATCTTGAAGGGGCAATGAAGCTGGCGCAGGCATCGATGTCCGCTGATGCGGCTCGGCGGATAGTGATCGTTTCTGACGGAAATGAGAATCTGGGGAATGCCATGCTGCTCGCCCCACGTTTGGCCGCCGCTGGGATTGGGGTCGATGTGGTCCCGATCCCGCTTCAAACCGAGGCCGAAGTCTTAGTCGAAAAAGTCGACATTCCAGCCGATGTCCGCAAAGGGCAACCCTTTGAAGCACGGATCGTGCTCCAAAATTATGTTGCTGGAGAGGTTCCTCGCGAAGTCACAGGGACGCTCCGCATCACGCAATCATTGGGGCAGGATGAACGCTTGGTCGGCCAGGAGGAGGTCGTTCTTTTGCCAGGAAAAAATGTTTTCCCAATCCGTCTTTCGATCGATCAACCGGCGCCCTATACCTATCGCGCCGAATTCATCCCGGCCACAGCCGCAGATGATCTCATGCGTGAAAATAACCAAGCGACTGCCTACACCTACGTTCGTGGGCAGGGACGGGTGCTGATGATCGAGGATTGGAACGCTCCGGGGCAATTCGATCTGCTCGTCGATCGCCTTCGAGAGTCCAATATCGAAGTGAACCTCCAGAAGAGCAACCAATTGTTCGCATCGCTCGAGGAATTGCTTGCTTACGATGCGGTGATCCTGGCTGGAGTCCCGCGTGTCAGTGGGGATACCGCGAGTGCAATCTCGAGCTTTACCGATGAACAGATTGAACTGCTCATCCGCAATACCCAGCAATTGGGATGTGGTTTATTGATGATCGGGGGTCCCAATGCTTTGGGCAATGGAGGGTGGGCGGACACCAAGATCGAAGAGGCGATGCCAGTCAATTTTCGCATACAAAACACGAAGGTCCAGGCTGTCGGAGCGCTGGCAATGATCATGCACGCATCGGAGATGGCACAGGGCAATCATTGGCAGAAGGTGATTGCGAGGAAAGCGATCGAATCGATGGGGCCAGGGGATTACGCCGGTGTCTTGCACTGGGATTTCAGCGGCGACCGATGGCTTTGGGGAGGGCAAAAGGGACTCCTTCCGGTCGGCCCAAACCGACGTGATATGCTGGCTGCCCTCGGCCGGATGACTCCCGGGGATATGCCACAGTTCGATCCTGCGATGCAGATGGCTCTTCGGGGGCTCAACGCCACGGATGCTTCGCTGAAACACTGCATTATTATTTCCGATGGCGACCCGAGCGATCCGAGCCCCTCCACTTTGCAAGCTTTCAAGCAGAGTTCGATTTCGATCAGTACTGTCGCTGTTGCCACGCATGGGCCCGCGGAAAGTGCACGGCTGGAAGAAATCGCGAAGGCCACTGGAGGACGGTACTATCAAACTCAGGACCCCTCGGCGCTGCCGAAAATCTATCAGCGTGAAGCTCGACGCATTGCCCGACCATTGAATTTCGAACCCGATGGTGGTGTCGAACCGCGTGGTATCACCTCTCATCCCGTTCTCGAGGGACTCGGCGCGAATTTTCCAAACACCCAAGGTTTTGTTCTCACCGAAGTGAAAGAGAATCCCCTGGCCCAAGTCTTGATCCAGTCACCGCAGCCTGAGAATCCGGAAAACGCAACGATCCTTGCCGTCTGGAATTTCGGTTTGGGTCGCACCGCCGTGCTCACGACCGATGCCGGCGCGCGATGGGCCGAACCATGGACCCGCTGGGAAGGCTACGACAAATTCTTTTCTCAGCTTGTTCGCTGGCTCATGCGTCCCAGCGGCGATACCGGAAAGTACTCGCTCGCAACAAAAGCTGAAAATGGTCGGATTGAGGTTGTCGTGACTGCGCTGGACGAGGAAAGTCGTTATGAGAACTTTCTCCAGTTTGGTGCATCGGCGCTCGGCCCCGATCTTCAACCACTTCCACTGGAGCTCAAACAGACCGCTCCCGGACGGTATGTCGGCTCGATCGCAGCAGACCAGGCCGGAAGTTACTTTCTGAATGTCGTCCCAGGCCCCGGCAAGGCTCCGCTGACCGCTGGCGTTACCGTTCCCTACAGCGATGAATATCGAGCTGGTCAAACGAATGAAGCGCTGCTTGAATCCCTGTCGAAGGTGCAGCCCGCAGGGGGGCTC
>Ga0169931_10010315_pt1 | contig 13320 bp, 10 predicted proteins | sample Kivu_15m_20L_FD_129675 | JGI IMG/M metagenome (GOLD analysis project Ga0169931, IMG submission 129675) | Freshwater microbial communities from Lake Kivu, Western Province, Rwanda to study Microbial Dark Matter (Phase II) - Kivu_15m_20L... | ecosystem: Environmental > Aquatic > Freshwater > Lake...
AATCTCTGATGATAAATTCTATGATGGTCAATTCAATACGCTTCGGTTAAGATCAAATACGGGTCAGTATAGCCCGGGCGATACAATTAGTTACGAAATTCAGAGTATAGACTTTCCCGTATACAATTATTTTGATAGTTTTGCAGGTAGTAGTTTTTCTGTTTTATCATCAGCTGCTCCTGCCAATCCGATTTCAAATATTACGGGTACCAAATTAGGCTTTTTTAGTGCATACAGCTATCATCGTAAAACTCTTATTTTACCAATATAAACAATTGATTATGAAAAAATTACAACATTTAATTTTGCTATTGTTCTTATGTAATCATGTATTCGCTCAAAAATTTGAGGGTATAATAACTTTTAAAATGAATGCGCAGGGTAAAGAGCTTGAAATGAAAGCAGTTACAAAGGATGGGAAGATAAAATTACAAATGGAGATGTATGGCATGAAGATGGATCAGTTATTGAAAGAAAAAGCTGTGATTTATTCTATCGTACATGCCCAAAAAATGGTTTTAAAAATGACAATTCCAAATACGATCAATCAATCTAATATTCAATGTAATGTAAAACTAACAGGAGAGAAAAAAGAAATTTTAGGGTTCTCCTGTGAAAGTTTCGAAACTGAATGTTCTGATAAATCTTCTCTAAAAGGTTGGATAAGCAAAGATTTAGATTTTTCATTGGCAGATATTATGAAAGCAACCAATGGGAATGAAATTGAACAGGCTCAATTACCAAAGGGGTCAGTCATTAAAATGTCCGGAAAAGGAAAGAAAAATGAAGAATTCAGTTTAGAAATTGTTAAACTGGAAAGAAAATCGGTTTCAGACACTGAATTTGATATCCCTGAAGGTTATATGCTACAAGATATGGGTAGTATGCCCGGAAGATAAACCTATAATCTCTCACTCATTCCCTTAAAAAATCGGGGCCAGGGTAAAAATGATCCATATCTTTTGCCCATTCTTACAAAAATTAGATTTTTATTCGGAACCATATAAATAAATTGACCTAATATACCTTCTGCCCAATAATCACCATTGGGAATCATTTTATATGGTTTTCCCTTGATCGTAATCGTTTTTCCAATAGTGATTTGAGAGGTATTTTCTTCTGTTTTTTGTATTTGAGAACCTTGCCACCATTGCAAGTTATAAGTAAAATCATTGTCCCAGTTTGGACTGATTGACTGCTGTATCCAATCTTCTGAAATTAATCTTTTTCCATTCCAATCACCCTGATCTAACATGAGTTTTCCAAATTTGGCAAAATCTCTGGCCCTTGCATTTAAGCAACAAAAAGATTTAATGGTTTTATTTTTTTCTGAGTCAATACTCCAGGTAGCTGGAAATTCCATCTGCATAGGTATCCAGAATTTTTCTTCCAGATAAGTATTTAGCTTTTTACCCACTGCATTTTCTACTGCCAGACCCAGTAATTGTGTATTGATGCTTATATATTCAAAATTAATGTTTGGACTTTCCTTTTTCTGAAGTTGTTTAACGTATTTTTTTATATTTAATCCATAATAGTGTTTGGCTACATCACCGAATGGATTAACATAGCTTTCATTGCATTTGATTCCTGAACGCATGTTTAAAACATCAAGTATACTAAGATTCTTAAATTGGTTTGAATCCAATTCAGGAATGTATTTATAAATCTTATCCTCAACAGAAGAAATATACCCCTCTTCAATTGCTTTTCCAAGCAGAAGTGAGACGATAGATTTAGACATGGAAAAGGACGGTATGACGGATGCCTCATTATATTTTTGAGCGTATTTTTCAATGATTATTTTGTCATTTTGTATAACCAGGAATGCCAGGGTACCGGATTTTTGTAAGTATGTATCAAAATCATAGGTTTTACCTCGAAATTGAAATTGAAAACTATCTGTAGGATAGTTCAAATCCGATTTTAAAAAAGTGAAAGGTTGATTAGCTGTCTTTATATCGACAGATTTAAATTTTTTATAATCCTGAACATCTGCAAAGTTCCAGTAAAAAAATCTACCCACATGGCAAGATTCTAAACTCAACGCAAATAATATAAGGAGGAAGAAATATGATATTTGTCTTAGATTTTGACCCATGAAAATACTTTTTGGCCAGAAGAAATAAAATACAATCCTGTTGGATAATCTTCCATTTTGATTTCAGTAATGTCTGACACTGTTTCGATATTTTTTAATAATTGTCCCAAATGATTGTATATGTTGAGTTTAGTACCCGTTTTTGCCTCTATGTATAAAACTGAGGATGGATTAGGATAAATTTTGATTTCAGAAGAATCGATTTTAGGGACAGGTGTAAATAAATTGCAAAGAATTGGATTGGGCAAGGGTTCTATTTGGAAAAATCCATAATCCTGATAGCCTAAATAAGTGACATTACAACTGGGATCAACAGTAAAAGTCCATTTTCTATAATTATCACAACCATCGAAACAATCATTAAACTCGAAGAAAAACTCAAAGAGGTTGTTAACGGAACCTAAGTAAAAATTAATTTTTCCTGCAGCGCCAATGATTACATTGGCTTCAGCTGAAACAACGCCAGATACTTGCTTCAGGCTATCCATCAATGCATAAATGTTTATAATGGAATCTATTTGAATTTCGGCCAGGTTACCAAAAGAGAAATTATAAAAATTGCTTATTCTTAATCCATAATTCAGAACCAGTGTATCTATAGTGGGTATCCCCGTATTTGCCTGAAGTTGCTGCCAGTTTTGCGTCCACTGAAATTGCGTGTCAACATAGACAAGTATACTTTCATAGGCTTGGGGAAAAGAACTTCGGTCATGAACGCAATATTGATTAAAAATAGTGTCCACTTCAGCATAAGATGAATTTCTGATCGCTGCCATTCCTTCCATAATTGCCTGAAGTTGCGAGTAGGGAATACGAACCATTTGCGTATCCGGACTTTGTAAAAAATACATATTCCGAATTGCCATATTCGCAAAATCCCTTTCGTAATTTTGAATTAAAACAGGATCTGCTATACAGGAAGATGGGACTTGTCCGTAAATTTGAAAGCAGATCAAAAGCGTAAAGAATAAGTGTAATTTTTTCATTTTTTTAATTTTATGTACCGGTTTATTGTAAACATTCTCCAAATCCATTCCATGGGACCATATTCAAAATATTGTAGCCATACTGCACTGACTAAAAGCTGTACTCCGTAAATAGATAATACAATCCAGAATCCCTGAATAAAGTTTATCTTTCCATATAAACCCAAACCCCAGGGAGCAGTTAAACAAAAAATAATTAAACTTTGAGATAAATAATTAGTAAGAGCCATCCGACCTGTTTGTGAAAGTAACATCGAGAATCTTTTATATCTGATACAAAGCCTGTAAATTAAAAATAAATAGCAAGAAGCAAGGCTGACTCCGGCTATACCATGAACTGAGGATGAGATGGCTGTATACAAGTTCAGATCTTGTAGTGAAGAATTGAAATAGGTAAATACATATAAGATATTCAAGCTTAGGGCTGCAATTAGTAATACAAAAAAGTAAGGTTTGAACTTTTGATAATAGCTGTCTATATTTTGGAAAAAAGAATTTTTGGCTCCCAGGTAGCCCAACAGAAACATGGCAAAAGATACAGGATAGAAAAAGAATATTCCCAAAAGTAAATCAATGTATTCAGACCATCGGCATTGGATCGATTCGACATAAGGTCCATGGGAATAAACCTCAAATAAATAGCGAACTCTTTCCTTACTTTGTTCCCAATCTAGTAGCATAGATTTTTCCATTTCATTTTTTATGTCGGGAAATGATTTTAGAATTTCAAGCAGGCCATACAAAGAAAATGAGAATAGAGCAGGTAGGGCTAGAAAAATAACTATACTACGTAAGATAAATGTATTGGATTTTCTTCGAAAAAGCAGAAGTAAAAATCCCATTAAGGAGTAGAATAATAAAATATCCCCTACCCACAAAAAACTAATGTGCAAAACGCCAATTCCAAATAGGAAGATTAATCTTCTGCTATAAAGATTTTGAGCAAGTTCCTTTTTATTTTGTAAAAAAAAGTAAAACCCTGCGCCAAATAGAAATGAAAAAATAACAAAGAATTTGCCTTCGAAAAAAAGTTGAATACATATTTTGGTGTAAAAATCTGTGTTTGCAACGAAACTATGATCTTCAATAAAAATCAGAGAAAATGGTTGTACCATCAAAGGAAGGTTAACCATAAAAATTCCAAAGAGTGCAAAGCCCCTAAAGAAATCCAATGCTTGGATTCTATGATTATTCATCTAAATATCTATCATTATTTTTTTTGGAATGAAGAGAAATACCTATCGCTGTTCCTAAAGCTAAAAGTACGATTCCTGTAAAATTGGCAATATTTAATATGGAAAATAAAATTACAGCAGCAAAGCCGATGCCTTCAATCGTATGTCCGAATTTGGATCTAAAACGATATTCAGCAGCCAATTTCAGAGGTTTCCAGGCAAAATATCCAACAACCGCCATTAACATAAAATAAAGTAAATAGTAAAACATAGAAGTTTATTTTAAAAAGGTGAATATTTCATTTTCAATTAAATTTCCCTGATCGTCAGAAAGATGTATAAGATAAACCCCGTTTTCGAAATTTGACAAATCAATTTCAGCAACTTCTTCAGCTGTGGTAACAGAACCTGATAAAAGAAGACTACCTGATAAGTTAAAAATTTGATATCGAAGCGCTGTGTGAATTTTTTGGGAAAACTGTAGATGTAATTGACTTCTAACAGGATTGGGGAAAAATGAAATTTCTAAACTTTTTTCTTCTTTTTGGATTTGATCCTGTGAAGTAATCATGGGGAGGCTACCATTGGCAAATGCATATTCTCCAGCATACAAAGAGTCGACCCGAATAAACCCATTTCCATCAAAAGAATTGAAGAGTGTGATTTTTGTATAGTAAGGATGTTTGATCCAGTCAACCTCTGGATTGGGTCTGTATAATAGTATCAGACTATCTTCATTCACTGTAACTAAATCTGCATCTAATCGGGGAGCGCTAAATGCATTGTATTCGAATCTCATCGTGCCAGGTAATTTCCTTCCAAAACTTCCCCCTACTCTCCAGTAGTGGGAATTGGAAATTTGTGCACCCAAGGGGTTATTCACAATAGAATCAGGTGCCACCCAATAATGTTCAGCAATAAATTTATATGGTTGAATGGCTTGCACTGCATTTGTGTTTAAAACAAAATCTGCATAAGGTAGGGTAAAGTTTGATAAGGTGCTTGTAATGGAAAGGCTATGATGCAGCTGAGCCAAATTGAGTAAATTTTCTTCATTAACTACCCAATAAACAGGTCTGAAAGGACAAGTAATTTGAATGGTATCAATTTTACCATTAACCAACTCCCTAAAACTTATTTTATTCCAGGCAGTATCGTAAAAACTAATTTGAATGGGTACATTTTTATGCAAAATATTAGTTCCCCTTAATTTTTGTTCAATCACACAATCTAAAATAAATTGATTGGATTGAATGGAATCAATTGTTACTTTGTTAACCTCAAAAGCCGAATACCCTGGCTGGTAAATCCAGGCATCAAAAAAATCAGTCATGTCCTTACCTGTAGCTAAAGTAAGTTGATCCCTGTATTCTGCAGCGTTGATGGCGCTGTATGGAAATGCCTGCAAGACGGATCTCTGCCCGAGACCAAAAAGAGAATCACCCAGATATGCTCTCATATTGTGAATCATGGCAGCTCCCTTGTAGTAAGTATGTGTACCGTAGGTGTATTGATAAGGAATACCTGAAAGAGGTTGGAATCCACCATCATCCAAATGAGCTGTTCTGAGAACATCTCTAAAATTAGTTTTAACCTTATCAATAAAAATTTGTCTACCCAATTGAAATTCACCAAAAAGATGCCCGGAATATTCTGCATTACCCTCTTTGATCCACATGTCATTAGGTTCTTTTAGCGTCACAAGATCACCCCACCAGCAATGGCCCAGTTCATGGGACATCAAATCCTGATGTCCTGTTGAATTTCCACCTACAGCTGTTGATCTCGGATAAGCAATACTGGTTGGATGCTCCATAGCGCCTTGTGGTGTAATGATATAACCTACCCTTTCCCATGGGTAGGGTCCCCACCAAAAGGAAAGCGCATCAACTGCAGCTGGTAATGTTGAAAATGTATTTTTCATGGCGCTGCTATCAGCTGATTTGGAAACCAATTGGTAGTTTAGTCCATTCACAACATAATCTACCTGAGCATATTCTGAAACTGCCATATGGCTAATGTAGGTAGTAACAGGTTGATTCATCCGATAAGATCTGATGACTGTATCCAGGCCAATCAGTTGTTCGCCCAGAAAAGTACCTATGGCATAACCTCTTTTTGGTAGTTTTGAACTGATGTTGATACCCATTGTAGCTCTTTCCACAAAATTATCAAAACAAGGAAACCAGCTTCTCCCCATATTGTAAGGATTTGAATTTAAACCAATACCTAAATTGTAAGCATAGCTGCCATCAAATTTAAATCCTCCCCAACTGGGATCTGGGGTTGGGCGTCCCTGATACCATATTTGAATTGAACTGGTATCGCCCATTTGTAAATTTTGTAGCAGTTGAATATTTAAAGTGAGAGAATCATAGGTAAATGCTAGATGAGTTTGTTGTTGCTTGATGGAATCAATTTGAAATTTGAGTAAATCAAAAGGTATCATTCCGATTTGATTCATTTTCGAAGTGAATTTTACTTCACAACGGGCATAAATTCTTTGATTGGAAAAATCAATTACAGAAATATCTAATTGATAATCAATGATATCAAAGGTGTCACTTCTTTGCATCATTGCCTTCCATTTTTCAGAGGCAAATGGTTTGATGACACTCGCATGCTGATAGCCATGGTGGCATCCGTTGATACGAGGTTGCGCAGTGATAAAAGAACTACTGAAAACTAAGAATAAGAGTAAAAAATAAAAAATCCTCATTTTTGAAATTTTTATAAAGATAACAAAAATGAGGATGAAACAAAGAGCAAGATTTTTAATGTAAACCTTTTTCTGTTAAATATCTTTCTGCATCGAGAGCTGCCATACAACCCGTTCCTGCTGCGGTCACAGCCTGGCGATATACCTTATCTGCCGCATCTCCGGAAGCAAATACACCAAGTATATTGGTTTTGGATGTGCCCGGATATGCCACAGTTATATAACCTGTATCATCCAGAGTAATCCATCCTTTAAAAATATCCGTATTTGGTTTGTGGCCGATGGCTACAAAAACTGCTTCCAGACTTAATTCTGTATTTTCCTTGGTTTTATTGTTGTAAAGCCGTACTCCTGTGACCTGATGTTCGCCTAAAATTTCCTCTATTTCAGTATTCCAGTGTACTTGAATATTGGGCGTATTAAAAATACGTTCCTGCATAATTTTAGAGGCTCGCAACTCTTCCTTTCTTACAAAAAGATGAACCTTTGGGCATAATTTAGAGAGATATGAGGCCTCTTCTGCCGCGGTATCCCCTCCCCCAACAACTGCAACTTCTTTTCCTCTGAAGAAAAATCCATCACAAACGGCACAGGCAGATACGCCATGATTTGTTAGTCTTTGTTCTGAAGGTAATCCCAGCCACTTGGCTGATGCTCCGGTTGCAATTATAACAGAATCAGCATGTAATTCTTCATTTTCCTCCGTCCATAATTTATGGGTAGGACCTGAAAAATCTACCTTTGAAATCATTACACCGGTATGAATTATTGTTCCAAATCTCTCTGCTTGCGCTCTTAAATCTTCCATTAACATGGGACCTATGACACCTTGCGGGTAACCGGGAAAATTTTCAACCTCTGTAGTAATCATTAACTGCCCTCCTGGTTCTTTCCCAGTATATAAAACAGGATTCATTCCTGCTCTTGCAGCATAAATGGCGGCTGTATAACCGGCAGGTCCTGAACCTATAATAATACATTTGTGATGTTTTGACATTTTATTATTTTTATTTGGAATGCAAATATATGAATTTCAAAAAATAGATTAAAGTTTTCAAGCCAATGAAAATGTAATCAAAGCCTACTTTAGTTGTTGAATTGAAACCATTATAATGATAATGACCTTAACAAAACAGGTATAAGGAAAACATCACATATCAAGGCAGAGAGCAAGGTGGTACTGATTAAAATACCAATGGTTACTGCAGGTGGATTAACAGAAAACAATAAGATTGCAAACCCAAAAAATAAAATTACAGTTGTTAGAGTAACCGCCTTTCCCGTTTCAGTTAAGGTAATAGATAAAGCTTCTTCGGATTGTAATCCTGAAGATTTTAAAATTCGGTATCGTCCCAAAATGTGTATGGTATCATCAACGGCAATTCCAAAAATAATAGTAAATACTATGGCGACTCCCGCTTCGAGTGGGATGCCACTAAATCCCAAAATAGCGCCGGCGATCAGCATGGGAATTAAATTGGGGATCAAGGCTACTATCACCATTTTTGGATTTCTGTAAAGAATTACCATGATTAAAGAAATAATAAGGATGGCAAATAAAAGACCTTGAATCAAAGAATCGCGTATGTACTCAAGATTTTTATCTACAATTAGCCCTGTTCCGGTCTGCTTGCATTGAATCAAATCAGAATTGATATTTTTTGCAATAAAATTTTCAAGATCATTGTTTAATTCTTTGATTTGATCTCCTCCAATATCCAATAATCTGGATGAGATTCTGGCAAATTTCTTATCCTTACTCACCAGTAAATGAATGCCACTTTTTTGCTTCAGTTTTTTTAAGAGTTTTTGATATTTTTTAAAATCGGTAGAATCGGGCATCTTGTAAAAGTCTGAATTATCACCATGGGAAGCCCTGTTCATTGACTTATAAAATAAGGTCAGGGAAGTTGTTGATTTGATTGCAGCATAAGTCCTTAATTTTTTTTCAATTTTATCAATTTCCAATACAACCTCATAGTCATCGAAATTTTTTCCATTTTGAGGAATAATTGCTATTTCAAAGGGTCTGAATCCACTGAAATTTTTCTCAAAAAAGAAAAAGTCATTTGTAACAGAGGCACCGATAGGTAACATCTTTTCTATTTTAGTATTGGTGTTAATCTGGCTGATTCCCCATAGGCAAACAATAATTAAAAGAATGCTAATGCCTCCAATCCATTTTCTTTTGACATTAGTTAGCCTGTTGATTTTAGTAAAAAGAAGAAACCAAAATGAGCTGCTGCTTGACGCTCTTTGTTTATAAATCTGACTTTTGTCAAAGAGCATCAGGAAAGAGGTTGTAAAAAATATAACAGTCAAATAGGCTACTAAAACACCTATTGCCGCATTAATGCCAAAATTTCTTATGGGTTCTAATTTACTGAAAACCAATGAAAAAAATCCTACCGCCGTTGAGAAGGAAGTTAGAAAAACAGATAAACCTATTTCTTTTAATGTTGTGGCGATTGCCTCTTTCTGAGATTTATTTTTTTCTAGTTCATTTGTATATTTTGTCATGAGGTGAACTACATCTGAGGTACCCACAATAATCATAATAATGGGATAAAGCAATGCCAGCGAATCTAATGGTTTTCCGATGATTCCGATGATTCCACAAAAAATAAACAACCCAACCAAAATGGAAAAGGATGAAATTATTACACCCCAGAACCTTTTAAAAATAAAGAAAAAAATAAGTAAAACTAAGCTGCCTGAAACTAAGGTGGATAATATAAATTCTCTCGTTTGCATAGCTACCAATTCTGTTTGAAAGTTAGCCCTGCCTAAGATATGATAGCCTTCAAATTTATATTTTTTTGCGATCAGGTGTAAATTATAAATTAGTTTTTCAGCAACCTCTTGCTGGATATTATCTATGTTTTTGAAGATAACCACCGTAGTTTTACCATCTTTTGAAACAAATTGATTGATCAGCCTTTCGTCCTTAATTATTTTTTCCTTGTCAGAAAGCAACAGTTCAGGGTCATCCAAATGTATTGCAGGAATCGATGAAACAGAAAAGGGAGTAATAATGGGATATTCTATTTGAGTAATAGAATTGGATTCGAGGATGGGAAATACCCGAAACTTATTTTTACCATCTTTTAATACCTCTATGTTTTTGTTTAATTCCCAGGGGCTGCCGCTGCTATCCTGAATTGTAAACTGAATATCTCTCGCTTCAAGTGAAAAGCTTCTCACTTTTTTTAAAAATGAAGCGTCGAAGATTCCATTTTCCCTTTTGATTGCAACCAGTAAAAAATTGTCATCTGGCTCAAAATTTTTTTTGAACTTGAAATAAAATTCCAAATCTGGATCACCTTTTGGAAAAAAATCTTCAAAACTAAATCTGAAATAAAGTCTTTGCGAAGCGATGAACAGACTGGCTATGCTTGCGATAATAAAAAAGAATAAAACTGCTTTTGGATGCCTTAAGTGAAACATAAGAATTTGTTGTTTTGAAACACAACAAAAATTTTCGGCCAATGTCTTAGTATTTGATTATTATTTCAAAAAAAATTATTCTCTTATCTTGATCCAAACAATAAACTTCCTACGCGAATCATCGTTGAGCCCTCTTCCAGTGCCAGTTCAAAATCTGAAGACATTCCCATTGAAATTTCTTTAAACAAAGGATTGGCACTAAAATAAGTTGATTTAAGATAATCAAAAATTTGCTTCAGCCCCCTGAATTCATTCCTGATTTGATCCTGATCATCAGTAAAAGATGCCATGCCCATAACCCCCCTGAATTCTATAAATTCAAAAGGTTTCTCCTTCTGTTTTTTTAAGATTATTTCTACCTCTGATAAATCAAAACCCTGTTTTGTTTCTTCTTGTGCTATGTAAAATTGTAATAAGCAGGATATTTTCCGATTTGCCTTCCTTGCTTGCTTTTCTATTTCATTTAATAGTTTTTCTGAATCTACAGAATGGATCAAATGCACAAAGGGAATAATTTGTTTCACTTTATTGGTTTGCAGGTGACCAATCAGATGCCATTCAATATCTTTGGGTAGATTTTCATATTTCATGCACAATCCCTGAACCTTATTTTCACCAAAAATCTTGTGTCCTTCCTGGTATAATTCCATGATGGCTTCGATTGGTTTGGTTTTTGAAACAGCAACTAAACTTGTATTATATTTGGTTGTTATATTCGATATCCTTCTTAAAGAATTGTTATGATGCATAAAGTTTATCCTTTTTGTTGATTATTATGTTAATTTTGTTTTAATAGTAATACTATTTTAAATGGACAAGTTCAAAGTTGAGTTAAAATTACAAAAAGATTCTTTTGAAGGTCAACCTTTGAAAAGATTGATACAATTGTTGAGTTTAGACAGGTCAGATATTTATCTCGTAATTATTTATGCGATTTTTTCTGGCTTGATAGGTCTTTCCACCCCTTTGGGCATTCAAGCAATTATCAATCTGATTGCCTTGCAGCAACAAACCAGTTCCTGGGTGGTGCTGAGTTTTTTGGTTGCTCTAGGAGTTGCGATATCTGGATTTATGGTTTTAATGCAGGTTGTTATTTTAGAGGCTTTGCAGCAAAGATTATTTGCCAGAACTGCTTTCGATTTTGCTTACAGATTTCCAAGGCTTAGAATGGAAAATTTGGATGATCAATACGCTCCGGAATTAGCCAATCGTTTTTTTGATACATTAAACGTGCAAAAAGGGGTGCCCAAAATTATCATAGATCTTTCTGCCTCTTCGCTTCAAATCTTTTTCGGTTTACTCTTACTTGTTTTGTACCATCCTTTTTTTCTTGGATTTGGTTTGTCTATACTTTTTTTTCTATTCCTGTTGATTTATTTCACATCTGGAAGAGGTTTGAGAGCCAGCCTGACTGAATCCAATTATAAATACAAGGTTGTATACTGGTTGGAAGAATTAGGCAGAACCATGGGTTCTTTCAAATTAGCGGGGAGAACCCAATATCCACTAGAGAAAACAGATACGCTGGTGAATAGTTATCTGGAATACAGAAGAAAGCATTTTAATATTATACATATTCAGATATCTTTCTCAATCATCATTAAATCAATTTCAACCCTGGCCCTATTGATTGTAGGAGGCTTATTGGTTATTGATAATCAAATGAATATAGGCCAGTTTGTTGCATCTGAAATTATTATTATCGTAGTTCTTAATGCCATTGAGAAAATAATCCTTACTCTTGACAATGTATTTGATGTTCTGACAGCCATTGAAAAAATGGGAAATGTAACCGATTTGGAACTGGAGGAAAACAATGGAATGGATTTTGAGCAAATCGTGGGTGATAAGGGAATCAGCATAGATATTCAGAATTTATCTTACCAGCCGGAAAAAACAATGCCACCCGTATTAGACAATATCAGCTTGAAAATTAATGCGGGTGAAAGAATTTGTATTGCTGGATTTAATGCATCGGGAAAAACTACTCTGATTCGTATTTTACTTGGTCTCTATGAAAATTACAGCGGATCTATTCTTTACAATGAAACTCCAAGAAAAAATATCAATCTGGCTTCACTCAGATCTTACATGGGCGATTATGTTACGGAGGAACACCTGTTTAATGGTACCATCCGTGAAAATATATGTATGGGAAGAAAGGATGTAAGTTTGCAGGATATATTAAATACATGTAAAGAGGTTAGGCTGGATAAATACGTACATGATTTGGAATATGGTTTGGATACAGTAATTAATTCTGAGGGTACAGAGTTGTCTCAATCATTAATAAAGAAAATCATTCTGGCGCGTTGTGTTATTGATAATCCAAGATTTGTAGCAACTGAACCCTTGTTGAATAACATTGAAACTTCAGACAAGATGGCTTTGTTGAACTTATTAACAGACAAAAATAAACCCTGGACATTATTAGCTATTTCAAGAAATATTGAATTGGCTAAAAAATGTGATCGAGTTATCGTTATGGACAATGGAAAAATAATTTTCGATGGTGTTTATGATGATGTGATACACAAGTCTTATTTCCATAATATTTTTGATACGAATCAACTGAATTAAAATGCTAAATATTTCTGATAAGGTTGTTAAATTTAAAAAGCTTGAAGAGTTTGATTCATTTCAAAAAATTCAAACTTTGAATTGGCCGAAAAGATTATCACTCTGGTTTACTATTTTGCTGATCATGATTTTTGTAATCATGATGTTGCCATGGACACAAACCGTTCGAGCTAAAGGTAAGATTAGTACAATTTTGCCTCAGCACAGACCTCAAAATTTATATCCCATTATACCTGGACGAATTACTGCATGGTATATCCGCGAAGGAGATACTGTAAAAGCAGGCGACACCTTGCTCCTTCTATCGGAAAT
>Ga0169931_10010316_pt1 | contig 13320 bp, 7 predicted proteins | sample Kivu_15m_20L_FD_129675 | JGI IMG/M metagenome (GOLD analysis project Ga0169931, IMG submission 129675) | Freshwater microbial communities from Lake Kivu, Western Province, Rwanda to study Microbial Dark Matter (Phase II) - Kivu_15m_20L... | ecosystem: Environmental > Aquatic > Freshwater > Lake ...
CGGACAAGCAATGTACTGGGCAAAGGCCAGAGCCAATGCCAGGTTACCGCTGCCTTCGGGCCCGAGGAACATGAGGGCATGGGCAATACGACCTTCACGGAAAGAAGCTGTGAGGCGTTCTTTCAGCGCAGATTGTCCTATGATTTGCGAAAACTGCATACGCGTTTAGTCGGGCGAAAATACAACAGGTATGGAACCTCAATGGAATACGGCGTGGAGAACCTCGAGCGATTTGATTTCACGTAAATTGTCGAGATGCAGCTTCAGATAGGTAACGAGTGCTTGCAACAATTGCTGTCGAATAGCGCTATGCAACTCGATGGTCTGGGCTTGGGGCCATTCCAAATCGAGCAGACCAAATAAAGCTCCCGAAGCTTGTTGATCGAGGTAGTTGGGGTGTGTGGGTCGCACGCCGGTGAATTGGGCGAGTTGAAGATCGAAGTAATCACCTTCACTTTTGGACGGATAGAATCCATAGTATCGCGTTATTTCAATGAGCCACCACACATGGAAGTTTTTGGCATCAATGGCATCGTCGAGGAGCACAATTGAATTTTTAAGGAAGTAAAACAGCCTGTCGTTCGCATAATCATCGGCCAGTGTTTTCGCCAAAACCTCATCTATGAAAAGTGTCATGGCCATTTTAATGGGATCTATGGTGAGATTGTACAGCGGAGCAGCCAGTCTGGGGGCTTTTATCGAAAGAAATCTATTAACCTCCTGGAAATCAGTCTCAAATTCCAGAATGCGCAAGGGCTGAAAAAGATGTTGAGTGGCATTGGAAGGTCGCTTGGAACTCCGAACCAGGAAGCTTTTATACCCAATGTTTTCACACAGAAGCTTGATTATGAGCTTGCTGTCGCTGTAGCGGATGGTTTGGATTACAATACCTTGCGTGGTCAGATTCATGAATAGGTTTACAATTCACACACAAACGTTAAAATCTCTGCATGGGGTGTTGATTCTTTTCGCGGATTGCTTTCACTTTTGGTGCGTTGAGAATCGATACTTTCGCTCGGGTAAAGGTAACCCTTTCGTTAGGTCACAATCCAAAAGAAATTAGGTAGTCCTTTAGCGATTACCCTCCTTCGATGGAGTAAAGGAAACATCACCTCTGGTGATGTTTGTTTAAAGTTAGGTTAGGCAGGGCAACCCTCGGGTTGCCCTGTTGCTTTTCATACAGGTTTGTTTTTTAAGTCATTGTTTTTCACTCTTCATTATTGTGTTTTTTGATAATGTGTAACCAAATGCATCCACCTCGCGTACACATGGTTGCAAACATTAAAATCATGCAAAAACGCAAAAACACCCTGCCTAACCGAAACACAGTAAAAACGATGAAAACACTTTTCACCTCATTATGCGTAACTATACTGGCAACAGTTGGTTTGGCGCAATCGCCCGGAGGAGTTTCTTCGGGTCTCGTAGTTTGGCTCAAGCCCGACGCTATCGCGCCGGTAGCCGATGGAACAGCAATCGCATCGTGGAATGATGCCAGCGGATTGGGGCATCATGCTACTCAGACAACTGCGGCATCACGCCCGCAGTATTATAGCAACCAATTTAATGGTCACGCTGCTATTCGCACATCATCGACTCGATTCTTCAATATCGATTTGAGCGACATCAACGACACGAACTACACCATCATAACAGTTAGTAAGCGCACCGGTAGCACCGGTTACGTGGTTGGATACAGCGGAGCCACTTCTTCGACAGGTCTGGCCTTGGGCTATGCCGGTTCAACGGTTGCGCGTCACAGCCAATATGCAAACTGGGTTAACATGACTGTTCCAACGAATAGCGTTGCGACAGAACTGCCTGTTATCCTTGCTTGTCAATTTGATGAGCTGGTAGGTAAGAAGCTATGGCGAATCAACGACGGTGTGAACACTGTTCGAACAGGTACCAATAAAACGCACTATGTATTGTCGGGCGGTGGCCGAATTGGTCGCGGTATGGCAAACGACGGATTTACCGGTAGCATCGCCGAAGTAATCGTGTACAACCGAGTGCTTACAACGGGAGAGCTAAAGCAGCTTCACACGTATTTGTCTGTGAAGTATGGCTTGTCAGTACCAGTGGCTGAGCACTTGTACCCACTCGATGCTACACACCAAAACGACGTCTTCGGTATCGGATACGATAACGCTTATGCCTTGAACCAAACAACTTCTGAGAGTGCAGGCATGGATGATATCTTGCAGATCAGCAATCCATCGAGCATTAATAACGGTGATTACCTCATTTGCGGAAATGATAATGAGTCGGTTGCTTTCTCTGCGCATGTTGGTTCGAATTGTATCATAAATTCATTGTTGTTGCGCGACTGGAAATTTCGTCACGTCGGAGATTTTGGAACTGTGGATCTGCGATTTGACCTAACCGGTGTATCAGGATTTAATGCATCAGAACTCCGCTTGTTAGTCGATCTGGATGGTGATGGTTACGATGATGAAGTTCCTATGGAGGGCGTTTACGCTGCCCCATACTTTACCGTGTCTGATGTAACTATTCCTAATGGTGCAAAGGCAACACTTTGCGTTGCTAAAACTCATTACTATGCGGTAATTGGTGGTTTGACAAGCGGCCCCATCTGGGCTGACTCACCAACAGGCACTCCCGGCCTTCTGAATGCTACATGTGCCGGTTTGAGTTTAACTATCAAGACCGGATGCATCGTTAACAACGATTGGGCGACTCTTACCTGTGATGATATTACCGTAGAAGCCGGAGCTACATTCAACTGTGGTGCGTCACTTACTCAAAACGTTCATGTGAATGGAAATATCGCTGTGAACGGGGCTTGGAATGACGGTAACGCCACCCTTAATATGGAAGGAACAGACGCTCAAACGATTAGTGGTACCGGTTATCTGCGCGCGCAGAATTGGAATATAACCAATGCTGCAGGCGTAACGCTTACAGGTCTCGGAGCAATCGTATATGGTAATTTGGGTCTGACAGATGGTGGGGTATTAAACACGAACAATAAACTGAGTCTATGGTCTGATATCAATGGAACTGGAGAGATCCAGTCACTTTCTGCAGGAACAATCATCGGTGAAGTAAATGTTCGTCGATATCGCCCGGCTGCCACAGCAGGTTGGGTCAATTTGAGCAGTTCATTGCAAAATGGAACCATCGAACAGTGGGACAACACCATACTTACAACCGGATTTGCCGGATCTGATAATCCAAGCTACAGTTTTAACAGCGTGGTATTCTACGATGAAACTCAACCGGGAACAGAAGATGAAGGCTACACCGGAGTGAGCAACAGTTCCGATATTCTGGAGCCCGGCAAAGGGTACATGGTTTACATGCCAACAGGAGCGTTTACGGTTGCAGCGCGAGGCACAATCAATAGTGGCACTGTCAGCCTGAATCCAACGTACACTCCAAATGGAACAGGTGCCGGTTGGAATATGGTAGGAAATCCATATCCAGCCACTATTGACTGGAATGCTTTGGGCTGGACGAAAACAAACATGAACAATGCGGTTTACATCTGGCGTTCGAACATCAATCAATACGCTTCATATGTCAACGGAATTGCAAGCAACGGAGGAAGCAATTTGATTGCTCCGGGACAATCTTTCTTCGTAGAAGCAAATGCAGCCATGCCGGTATTGATGCTTACAGAAGAGTGTAAATCTAAATCGCCCGGAACATTCCGTAACCAGGATGTCAATCTCCACCAGTTGTCAATTCGCATGCACATGAGCGATTGGCAGGATGAGACAGTTCTTATTGTAAATGAAACAGCGACGAAGTCTTATGATAGTGCTTTGGATGCAAAGAAATTGCGCAGCCCTGTTCAGGAAGCTCCCTACATGGCTACGCTCGACGACAACGGACAGAATCTCTCTATCAATAGCATTCGCTTGAATGGTGATGAGCAGATTATTCCGATTCGAATTGAAGCGGGTGTCAGCGGTGTATACACCATTGAAGTAACGGGTCTCGATGCATTCGCGAAGGGTGCATGCGTGACACTGGAAGAGGTATTCACTCACACGTCATATGTGTTAACGGAAGGCGCTTCTATTGAATTGCCGCTCGAAGCAGGTGATCACACCTTGCGTTACCAGTTGCGAATTGGTGCAGCAGCACTTTCGAACGTAACCGATGCCGGTTGCTCATCTAGCCAAGGTGGCAGCGCAGAAGTAACGCTTCCTGCAAACTCTACTTCCGTTGTGGAATGGCTGAATGCAGAAGGTCAAGTGTTTGCTACAACTGCTCCTGTAAACGGTGTTGCGAAAGTGGAATCACTGACTGCAGGTAACTATACAGCTCGCATTACGAATAATGGTGCTTGCGGAACAACCAACTACAATTTTGAAGTTGGGCAATTGAATAAGTTGGGTGCCTCTGCAGTAGTAATGCCTTCAAGCTGCGAGAACACAGACGACGGCGGTATCTCTGTCAATGTGAGCGGTGGTGAAGCTCCATACAGTATTGTCTGGAATAATGGTGTAGAGGGCGCTACCATCGAAAATGCTACAGCCGGAAAGTATATGGCGCACATTGTTGATCATAATGGTTGCCAAGGAAACTTCCAGTTCGAAGTACAAACTGTAAGCAACCTGCTGAGTAAGTTCGAAGTTTCGCACGAGCGTGTAGAACTGGTAAACGGTGAAGCGCAAGTGACCTTCACGAACACCAGCGAAAATGCAGATAGCTTCAACTGGAGCTTCGGTGATGGCAATGAGTCAAACACCGAGAATCCAACCCACGCTTATTTGAACGCGGGTACCCACGAAGTAATGCTGAAGGCAACGTACGACAATTGTGAATCTGTAAGCACTCGCACAGTAGCGGTAACCGATAACAACCAGAATGAGGAGTTTGCAGGCGATGTGCTTGCGACTCTGACAGACCGCGGTGTGCAGGTAACTTTCTTGTTCGATGATTTAAAGAATATCCGTATCAATGCCTACAATGTGTTGGGTCAGCAATTGATTGAGCCAATTGTAGGTCAGTATGGAAATCAAACCATCACGTTCAGCGATCGCCGATATGCAGCCAATGCGCTTATCGAAGTGACCGACTTGAACACCGGTGAAAAGACGTTGATTCGTTTGGGAAGATAAACTAAAAACTATCGTGATGTGAAAGTGGTCTCGGCTTAGCCGAGACCATTTTTTTTTCATCTTTGCGGCATGGACCAGTCACTATTCGAAAAACTACTTTATACGTTTATCATCTTGGCGGTATCGATTACCGGTTTAGTGTTATACCGAAAGGAACTGGTATTCCTTATTCGGGCTAAGAAATGTCCGGGTAGAATTGTGAACTGGATGTCGGCGGTCATCGGCGGTAAACGCTACTATTATCCGATGATTGAATTCACTCCGGAAGGATTCGAACGCCAGTTGTTTCGTGCTGAAGATCGATGCGAGGGACAACCCATGTTTGAACCCGGCACCGAAGTAACAGTGAAGTACCTCGAGTCGGATCTCGATTTTCGAAAGGTTATCTACCCGAAAAAATAATTACACTTTCGCTCCTGCTTTCAGCGAAGTGAGCAAATGAATGGCGCGCTTCAACTCAGTCACATGATCAAAGGACATGCGCAGACTGTTTTCCTTTTCATACATCTTACCTGTATTCGGATTGTTTTTAATGAACTCCAGGACAAATGAAAATTTTTCACTTTGATAGAACGGCGAGTTTTCTTTTGAAATGAAATAGCCAATCATTTTACCACTCTTTAATACGAGTTTTTCAAAGCCTATTTCTCGTGCGAGCCAACGAAGACGCATGGTTTCGATGAGTGATATGGTTGGCTTGGGTATTTCACCGAAACGATCAATCAGTTGCTGTGTGAAGGTTTCCATTCCTTCTTCCGTGTTGATGTCATCGAGTTCTTTGTAGAGTGCAATTCGTTCAGAAATACTGCTCACATATTCATCCGGAATGAGAATCTCAAAATCGGTTTCCAGTGTTGTTTCTCGCACATAGTTCTGTGATCTTTGAATCTCTTCTTCGTATAGTTCTTTGAAGTGTTCTTGTTTCAACTCATCAATTGCTTCGTTCAGAATTTTTTGATAGGTCTCAAATCCAATGTCGTTGATAAATCCACTTTGTTCGCCGCCCAGTAAGTTACCGGCTCCGCGAATGTCGAGATCGCGCATGGCAATGTGCAAGCCCGATCCAAGGTCACTGAATTGCTCAATGGCTGTAAGTCGTTTGCGCGCATCCTCTGTGAGCAAGTGGAGCGGAGGACTCAGCAGATAACAGAATGCATGCTTGTTGTTGCGGCCTACGCGCCCGCGTAATTGGTGAAGGTCGCTCATGCCAAAATGATGTGCATCATTGATGATGATGGTGTTGGCATTCGGAATGTCGATGCCGCTTTCTACGATAGCGGTGCTTACCAATACATCAAACGCACCTTCAATGAACTCAGACATGACCTCTTCTAATTCTTCGCCTTTCATTTGGCCGTGTGCGGTCGCTACACGGGCATCGGGGCAAAGGCGTTGAATCATGCCGGCCACTTCTTTCAAATTCTGCACACGATTGTGGACGAAGAATATTTGTCCTCCACGTTGAATCTCATAACTAACGGCATCGCGCACTACTTCTTCATTGAAAGGACGTAATTCTGTTTGAATCGGATGCCGATTGGGAGGAGGCGTTTGAATGATGGATAAATCGCGTGCGCCCATCATAGAGAACTGCAGCGTGCGGGGAATAGGCGTGGCGGTTAGCGTGAGCGTGTCGATGTGTGCGCGCATTGTTTTCAGCTTGTCTTTTACCGCTACGCCAAACTTCTGCTCCTCATCAATAATCAACAACCCGAGATCTTTGAACTTAACTTTCGGTGCAACGATGCCATGCGTTCCAATGATGATATCAATCTCGCCGCGTTCAAGTTTTTTCAGTGTTTCCGTTTGCTGTTTCGAACTTTTGAATCGGTTGAGATAATCGACTGTTATCGGGAACTCCTTGAATCGGGCAGCAAAACTCTTATAGTGCTGAAGCGATAAGATTGTGGTGGGTACCAGTACAGCTACTTGCTTTCCGTCTGTGGCCGCTTTAAACGCTGCACGCATGGCAATCTCTGTTTTTCCAAAACCGACATCACCACACACAAGGCGGTCCATAGGCGATTCGGCCTCCATATCTTCTTTCACTGCTTGCGTTGCTTTCAACTGATCAGGCGTATCTTCATACATGAAGGAAGCTTCAAGTTCATGCTGCATATAACCATCTGCTTCAAATGCGTGGCCTTTCGTGGCTTTGCGTTTTGCGTATAGTTTGATGAGATCGAAGGCTATTTCCTTCACCTTCGTTTTGGTCTTTCTCTTGAGCGATTGCCAGGCGTTGCTACCAAGCTTATCCATGCTCGGAGTTGAACCTTCTTTCCCAACGAATTTTGAAATTCGATGCAACGAGTGAATGCTCACATAGAGAATGTCGCCGCCTTTGTAGGTAAGGCGTATGGCCTCTTGCTCCTTGCCGTTCACGTCAATTTTCTGAAGTCCGGCAAACTGTCCAACACCGTGGTCGATGTGCACTACATAGTCGCCCGGCTGTAGCGACATTATTTCCTTGATTGTTAGTGCCTCTTTGCTTTTCTTGAATCCTTCTTTCAGTCTGAAGCGATGATAGCGCTCGAATATTTGATGGTCTGTGTAAACCAGAATCTTGTTTTCCTTATCTATAAATCCTTCGGAAAACTCTACGGTCAGCGGTGTGAAATTGATGGCGTGGTCTTTATCCGAAAAGATTTGATAGAGGCGTTCGATTTGTTTCGGCTGTCCGGCAGCAATCACATTCGTGTATCCTGCCTTCGCGTTGTTGGCCAAATTGGTGCTTAACAAATCGAAGTGCTTGTTGAAGGCCGGTTGAGGTTCCATTTCAAAAACGACTACCTCGCTTTCGGTGAATTTGCGTTGCGACCCAAATTCGATGACGCGCCTTTGCACAAGTTGATCGAATAATTCTTGCTTCGATGCAAAGAGTTGCTGGGGCGTCATGCGTTCAAACAGTCCGGTTTGTTTTTCGAATCGCCCCTGAGCTTTTTCCAGTTCTACCTCCATTCGGTTTAAGGCGCCTTCCGTGTCTTTCACCCAAATGGTAGCCGATGCGGGCATGAATTCTAACATCGTAATGCGCGCTTCTTCGGTTGTGCGCATGCTCACGTTCGGTACAATGGTAGCCTTGGTCATTTTGGCTACACTCAGCTGAGTATCGGGCTCGAATTTTCGGATGCTCTCTACTTCATTTCCGAAGAGCTCAATGCGATACGGATGATCGAAGCTGTAGGAGAAAATGTCAATGATACCTCCTCGTACCGCATATTGCCCGGGCTCGTATACGTAGTCTACCTTTTCGAAGTCATAGGTGTGCATCCATTCATCGACAAAATCGACATCCAGGGTATTGCCTTGCACGATTTCAAAGGTGGCTCCACCTAATTCTTGTTCAGTGATTACTTTTTCTGCAATTGCTTCCGGATAGGTGATGATGCAAATGGGCCTTTTACCAATGTCATTGCTCAAGTTTTTGCGAAGATCATTGAGAACCTCCGCACGCATTGCCACATTCGCATTATCGGTTTGTTCCACTTCATATGCTTGTCTTGCACTTCGGGGAAAGAAATAAAGGTCCACGGGTAATTGGGTGGCGCTTGTTTCCTCTCCGGGTAGTTTACCGGCCGCGTTTTCCAGATCATTGAGCATGTAAGCGGCTTCTTCTTTGTCGGGTAAAATGAACATATGCGCCCCCCCTTTTTTAAGCATGGTTGCAAAAGCAACCATCGCAGAGCCGCTTCCCACAAGGCCACGCAGGTGTAGCTTCGATTGAGAAATCTGACTTAACGCTACAATTTTATCAGTCGCATTCGACTTGCTATAAAGGGTATTTAGATCGGAAATAAACATAGGCAAAAGCCCCCATGGAAATTTTCATGGAGGTTGACGGGCTCAAAGGTATGATTGCCTTATTCAAACACGGGCATGATTTAGTAGGTCGCTTGTATTTTTGTGCGGCATGATAACCTCGGATGTTCTTTTCTATCTGCGCTTTCCGCGAGAAGATTGTGATGCTTTGCTTGCCGAGGGCATAGCTGATAGTTATGTCATTCATGCTAATGCGAGAGTCAATTGGGATGAGTTGGATGCATGGGTCAAGTCATCTAATGACTGGGTATTCGGGTGGGTAGGATACGATGTGCGACGCTCCATTGAACGCTTTGAGATAGAGAACCTTCAGCCGTCTTCCTTTCCGCAATTGGTTTTATTTCGACCGGTCAATTTGTTCAAAATTCGCGGGCATGAGTGCGAGGTAGTAAAGGGGCAATGGAGAAACGACTTGAATGAATGGCTTCATATGCAGCCTGCCGATAGCGCCGAAGGTGCAGAGTTGACCGCTGTGATTTCACCCGAGCGGTATAATGGGCATATTGCTGAACTTAAAAATCAAATAGGTCTGGGCAATGTCTATGAACTCAATTATTGTATGCCTTTCGAGGGTCGTATACAATTGAATGACACCGCCTCTGTTTGGAAACGCATTTACACACAAACGGAAGCTCCTTTTTCTGCGTATGCAAAGTGGGGAAGTCACACTGTAATGTGCGCGTCTCCTGAGCGTTATTTAAAGCGAGCGGGTAATCGCATCTTATCTCAGCCTATCAAGGGAACAGCAAGAAGGGGCAAATCTCCGGAGGAAGATCAACACCTGAAGCACGAGTTAAGTTTCAGCAAGAAGGAGCGTGCTGAAAACGTAATGATTGTGGACTTGGTGCGTAATGATCTTTCGCGCTGTGCCGAGCCCGACAGTGTTCATGTTGATGAGCTATTCGGAGTGCACACGTTTAAAACAGTCCATCATCTGGTATCGACCGTGAGTTGCACGGTTCCTGCGGCAACTAGTTGGGTCGATTTGATAAAAGCAACTTTCCCGATGGGCAGCATGACAGGAGCGCCAAAATTGAGTGCGATGAAACTTATAGCGGCGCATGAGAAAACCGAGCGCGGTATTTATTCGGGTTCGATAGGATACATCGAACCCAACGGTGATTTTGATTTTAATGTGGTAATTCGAAGTGTCCAGTATGATGCTGAGCGGGGCGATATAAGTTGCCATGTTGGTGGTGCCATAACGGCATTATGCAACGCAGAGGACGAATACCGGGAATGTCTTCTGAAGGCAGAGGCTGTATTACGCGCTTTGCGTGGTTGACGTATTTCGGTGATATAAATCTACCGAAACCAGCAGAGCTATAAAGCCCCAAAAGGGCACGGAAGCCTTGTCTGTATCAAGGTAGTTGTTGAGCACTCCGTGTATGAAATACGTCATGAGGCCTAGATATGCTCCCGCAATCAGAATTTTAATATCCCTGTCGTGAAGTATGTAAAAGAGGCGAAAGGCAAGATGACTCACACTATAGAGTAAAGTGAGAACCCAAAAAGTTCCGAGCACTCCCTGTTCGCAAAGTGGTCCGAGGTATTCGCTATGTGCATTGCCACCATCGCCCTGGTTGGTGCTGATGATAGTTCTGTCTTTCGCTCGTTGAAAAGGCGCATACACAAATTGATAAGTTCCCGGCCCCCAGCCAACCACAGGTCTTTCCTTGAAAAGCTCCATTGCGCAGTTCCAGCGATTGAGCCTTTCCAGATTAGAAGCATCCGAGGAAACGTTAGAGATGGAGCTTACGTGCTCGTTGAGGTCATCACTACTTTCTTGCTTGTTCTTCTGCAGACTCATCACAATATCATCCCAACCAATGAATAACACACCACCCGCAATCGAAGCTCCAATCAACAAATGTCTGATTTGTATGCGGAGCAGAAGAACGACCAAAATCGCTGCCGCACCAATGATGGAAATCCAGGCAGCACGAGTGTAGGAAAGCACGATTCCAACGGTGAGAATGATGAACCCGATGGTGAGGAGCACACGCATCAGCAGATTCATGTTGCGCTGCATGAGCAAAGCAATAATGACCGGGAAGAACATGGCCAGTACAGCCCCATAGCTCGTATGGTCTTTGAAAAGCGGTTCCATCACCCAGTGAGCAGAATCTTTGTCAAAACCATGTTGAGCGTGCCTTGTCACCGTATAAACGATGACGCATGTAAGCGAAAACATGAAGAGCATCAAATAGGATTTCATCTTTTTTGTATCCCGAAAAACGTGAATGGCGATAAAATAAAATGGAACAATAAACCAAAGACGAGTAGTGAGGTATTTAAGACTTACAACCGGATACTCGCTTGTTAATGTCGTAATAATCATCCAGGCGAGATAGCCGTATAGAACAATACTGACGGGGTGCTTAAAGATTTTCTGATCAATGCTTTTGCACGAAAGCAGTTTAAAGACAAACAGCAACAGAATTCCGAACAGCAGTGGTTCAGTGGGCAAGTACATACCTACGCCGCCAATTTCAAGTTGTTCGAGATTGATGCTGAATGGCGTACAAAAGGCAATAAACAGGAGCAGATAATCCAATTTGAAAAACGCCGCCCAGAGCACGGTGAGCACCGCCGGAATAAGGAGAACAGCATACTCTTCCAGGTATATACCAATCGCCAATACCGCCAGAAATAAACCGGCGAACACATACATAGCACGTAAAGAGTAAGTAGATGGGTTTAGCATGCCATCAAATTCTGCCTTGTGCGCGCAGGCGTTTGAAATTGTCGAGAACAAGAAGTGTGATGAACGAGAAAACAAAAGCGGACAGGGTGCTCATGGCTACAATTAGCCAGCGTATGGGGAATGACTTTTTATCTGCGGCAGCTGCATAGTCGACCACGCGCATGACAGGAATATTACTCTCAACGTCAATCTTCATTAAGTCATAACGCTTTCTCAGAACGTTAAGCTTTATGTAGGCTTCTTGCAGGTTGGTTTCCAGATTCACGTACGTCGCTCCGTATTTGGAGAGAAAGTCCATCTGCTGTTTGAGTTGCATCGCCCGGTCAGGATGGCCCGATGCGATTGCGGTTCCGTACATTTCCGTGAGTGCGGTAATCTGTTCTACATAACTGTACACTCCCATCTCTTGAAGCACTTTCATGGAGTCTTCCATCGTTTGCACTTCGTTTAGCAAACCTTGAAGTGATGATTCTGCGTACTTGAATGCTGTTAAGGCGCGCTCACTGCGCAGTCGATTTGCAACCGAGTCGGTGTAAACGGCAATGTCATTCGCCATGTCACGCGCGCGCTCCGGTTTTTCATCCAGAACCGAAACTTCAATAGAGCCAAATTTGGTAAGCTGCGCCGATACATTGCTTTTGTATTCCTTTACGATGAGCGTATTCGAGCCTCGGTCCTCGCGCTTTATATCGTACACATCCCACAATTGATATTTTTCGATAATCTTATTTCGAACCTGGTCAGAATTAATGATTTGTAGCAACCGTTCCGCATCTTCCTCTTCACCATAGGCAAGAAGGTCTTCCTTCTGCACATCTTCCAGCAGCTGCGCGCCAAAGGAGTGCTGTTGTTCCGCATAAAGGACAACTGTGCTCTTGTAGCGTTCCTTGAGTAGTAAACTAACAACCGCCGAAATAATAGCAGCGGCTATTGAAACGATTACAATAGGCTTTCTCCATGAGTAAAGTAGGATGAACAGATTTGACGAATCAAGTGTGTTTGTCCGGTTGTCTGAAGTGTTCTCGGTCATGGTCATAAATAGGTAGTAAAAATAAAGCGCGATTAATTTTCTTTGGAATCCGGATTAAACGCGGGTATAATCTTCTTTATATCGCTCAAGGGAAATGTTCCCGCTAGGATGGCAATCAGCAGTGTAAATCCTGTAATGCTCCAAATTATTTGCAGTGAAGTTAAATGGCTTGTGGCAATGCGATAGGCGAAGACAAAACCCACTAAGATGAAAACACTACATTGTATAATTAATCTCCAATTCCAGACGCGATACAGTTTTTGCAGGAATACGGCCTGAAGAACGAATACAAAGGCTTGGGTCATGAAAGCTGTTTGCGCTGCGCCTAGCGCTGCGCTGTAGGGAATGAGCTGCAGGTTTATCGATACATTAACGATGAAGCTCAAGAGAGAAATTACAATTAGCAATTTCATGTTGTTACCTGCTGTAAGAAGCGTTCCGGTGGCGTATTGCAGCGAAAACATACAAGCTGCGCCCATTGTCCATGGCAACACAATTGCTGCCTCGGCGGTGTGTTCATTGTAAAGCAGTTGAAGAATAGTCTCGGGTTCGGAAACGCAGATAAACGCAAGTAATCCGCAGCCTGTTATGAGCAGACGGAAAGCAATGCCGAAGAGTTCACGAGGTTCTTCTTGCCGAGCTAATTGCCGAGCGAACATGGGCAGAAG
>Ga0169931_10010317_pt1 | contig 13318 bp, 14 predicted proteins | sample Kivu_15m_20L_FD_129675 | JGI IMG/M metagenome (GOLD analysis project Ga0169931, IMG submission 129675) | Freshwater microbial communities from Lake Kivu, Western Province, Rwanda to study Microbial Dark Matter (Phase II) - Kivu_15m_20L... | ecosystem: Environmental > Aquatic > Freshwater > Lake...
ATCTTGTTTTTTTTCGTCACGAGAAAAAATCCGTATTTCTGAAAAGTGCTGTGAATTCAAAAAACGACGAAGAACAGCATTTCCAAACGAACCTGTTCCACCGGTGATGAGTAGGGTTTTGTTATCAAACATCTACATGTAATTGAAGTGTTGTAAGTTTGATTTGCTGCTACTTACAAAGACCGAATGAGGGGTACGAATTTTCATTAATGACCAAGGTTTGGTCATCTAAGAAAATCATTAGTAAGTGATAGCTTTTATGAGTTGGCAGTATCTCTTAAGAAAGAGAAGGTCTGATCCGCGCAACGTTGCCAAGAGTAATTGCCGGCATTGTTATAGTTTATGCTGGCTTGTTCTTCACGCTTTGATGGGTCTTCGATGAGGCTCTTTACTTTTTCAAGGATATCGGCTGGATTTTCTGGATCAAAGTAGACCCCATTGGAGCCTAAAACCTCTGGCATTGGTCCACGGTTTGAGCAGGCAATAGGTAGACCTGCTGCCATCATTTCAAGTAGAATATTGGGCAAATTCTCACAACTGGAGGCAAAAATACCGAGATCGGCCTCTTGGTAGATATGATGTAATGTTTCATAAGGGACTGAACCGTGATATGTAAGCCAGGTATTATTAGGATCCCATTTTTTTTGGGAATCCTGAAGACGATTTAATGCAGGTTGGTATGAGGGACCTACTAAATCGAGTTGTAAAGGCCAGCCTGTACTATCTCGAAGTCGAGCTATGGCCTCTATAAGATGCCATTGGTGTTTATATAGATCAATGATGGAAACATAGAGCAATCGATACGGTTTATGTGTTGAGTAAACCGAAATAGTTTGTTGATCCTTGGGACTGAAATTAAAACGTGGGTTTAAACCGTGCGGAATAATTTCTGTTGCACCCAATAAAGTACCGGTTACTTTTTCAACAGACTGTTTTGCATACTCAGTAAGAAAAATAACTCCCGTTGATCGTCGAAAACTTCGTGTCTGTATCAAACGTAAGAGTGATAATTTTAGAGTAGTTAAAGACCAACCATATCTACTCAGCTCCTGCCATTCGAAAGGCAAAAGATTTTGACTCATCGTTACTACAGGATGAAAACTGCCGGCATAACTTCCTCCAGGTATAAATAGGACATCACATTGGTGAAAGTGAACTTCTTTGGATAGATCAAATTTTTGCCAAATAGACCGACGTAATACGCCAGCATTTAGCGCAGGATTGGTGCATTTGATGAGCCAATCCCGGTCTTCTAGTAGATCAAGTGTATCCTGCGAACCCCAAACGATCATCTGAACAAAACCATACTCTTGAGGTTGAGCAGCTTTCAGTAATTCAATCAAATGAGTCCGCCCTCCACCATGACGAATGTTTATTGCATCAATGCCTAAAATCATCTTTTAAATACGTTTTTTTAATTAATACAAATTATATTTTTGTTGTTTTTTTATTTATTTTTTTTATCAATACTCGCAGAATAACCTGTGTATAGATCAGTATAGATTTGATATAATCTTTAGGTTTTTTTACGGTTTTAAATGATTGTTTGATAAATTTATGACTTTCTAATAAACGACCGATTTTGAGATAAGATTTTGCTAATGATAAGTTGACCCATACTGGAGATTCTATCCCTAAAACTATAGAATCGATTTGATATAATAAAATTATTCTTTTTATAAATACTATGGTTTTTTTTGAGCTTGATAAATTATCATTGCCAACCGTGTAAAATCCGTAGCAACCTTTTACTCTTGTGAAATTATCTGTTAACTTTGACAATCTTAACCATGCATCATAATCCTCGGCTGCAATGAGATCTCGTTCTTCAGAAAAACCATCTATTTTTTGTATTAATTCTTTACGAACAACGACACTAGATGTATTTATTCCATTACCATTTTGAAATAGGTCTATAAATACCGGTTTTTTAAGGTTTCTAGTTTTTGCTCTTCTTCCATATATTATTTTTAAATTTTCTTGAAAAAGGTATAAATCATGATATACAATATCAGCTCCATCATCTAATGCTTCTATAGATTTTTCAAGCTTATTAGGAACCCACCAATCATCTGAATCTAGAAAAGCTACATATATACCACTTGAGATTTCCAACCCTTTGTTGCGAGATGCAGCTATAATACCGTCATTATGAATTTTAATCACCTTAATTCTACTGTCGTTATAATTATTTGACAATAGCTGATCCGTAGTGTCGGTAGAATAATTATCTACTACTATTAGTTCCCAATCAGTGAAAGATTGCTTAAGTACTGACTGAATCGCACGATCTAGACAATAAGCGCGATTATAAGTAGGGAGTATAATTGAAATAGTGGGTATTTGATGGGTATTGTGAGTCATCACAATTGTTGTAGTTCTTATTGCACTTTAAATTGCTCATTGCAATAAAGCAACAGCTGATCTATTTCTGGAATTGGATCATCATTTATTAGATTATTAGTAGAATTAAAATGATTACTCTGATACTTAAGTAACGGTGATGGTTTATTAATCTTGCATTCTATCTCTGGCATAAAATTCAATAAAATCTTACATCTAGCCTGAATTAATCTAGTTAGCTCCAAAAGAGTCATTGACCTGCCCGAGCCTAGATTTACTAAGTGACTCTCAAAATCAAATTGTGAATTCTCACCGTACTTTATGAATTGATTTATGACTTTTACTACTTCGCTAATACTAATAAAGTCACGCTGTTGCATACAATTACCATGAAGAACTAACATTTGCTGCGTGACAGCTTGTTTACATAGTTCATTCACAATGGTCGTCCAGCAATCCACATCGGGATGGGCTGGTACTCCAAAAGAATTCGAAAGTCTTATTACCAAACCATTCAAACCATGACGCTCTGAGGCATATAAAACAGCTTTTTCGCCGGCTAGGTGGGATGTGGCATATGGATGTAAATTGAGTGGACATGTTTCTTCATTGATTAGTCCACTTAATGTACTTGAATAGACATGGGCTGTTGAAAGGTATATGAACTGTTTTACCTCTGCTTTTACAGCGGCATCTACTAGTCGGGCAGTAGCAAGGCCATTGAATTCAAGTGCACGTATTGGTTCGACTGCACACTGTCGAACATTCATACCAGCCGCATGTACCACGACATCTACACCTTGACAAGCACGTTGAATTTCATCGTCATTTGACCAATTTATCTGTTTTACTACCCCAGATGGAAGCCATGGAAGTGATTGGATGAGACTTCTTGAGCCTATTATTACAGATAGGCCTGCCTCTGAAAGATACTGCGATAATCGACCCCCAATAAACCCCATTCCACCAGTAATGAGAACACGCATATCTATTTTAACCAAATAGCTCCATTTTTCCACATCACTTCTAACAACTCATGATCCCTCTTTGTATCCATACAATGCCAGAAACCATCGTGTTTGTAAGCCATCAACTGCCCCATTTGTGCTGCCCTTTCAAGCGGTTCCCTTTCCAATAACATCATATCGCCATCAATCAGTTCGAAAAATTTCGGTTCTATAACAAAAAATCCTCCATTTATCCATCCCTCCTGAAGTTGTGGCTTCTCTTGAAATCTTGTCACACTTTGACCACTCAACTCCAACTCGCCGAATCGAGCTGCTGGTCTCACTGCCGAAACTGTAATCAGTTTGCCATGACTTTTGTGAAATTTAAGTAAAGCTTCTAGATCAATATTTGAAACACCATCTCCGTAAGTGAGCATACAGGTTTCATTACCTATATACTTTTGCATACGCTTGACTCGTCCACCGGTCATTGTCTGATCTCCTGTATCAACTAAAGTAACCCGCCAATCTACTGAATCAATTTGGTGAGGTTGCACAGTACCGGTAGCTAAATCTACAGAAAAATCGGAGTTCAAAGCTCTATAATTCAGAAAATAATCTTTAATAACATCTGATTTATAACCCAATGCTACAAAAAAATCTTTATGACCATACTGAGCATATATTTGCATTATATGCCAGAGAATGGGTTTGCCACCGATCGGTACCATTGGTTTAGGGATGACGTCTGTGTATTCAGCTAATCTTGTACCAAAACCACCCGCTAGTAGTATAACTTTCATAGTGTCTCCCATGGATAAGTAAAAGAAGCTTCAGGTAATCGTTCAACTTCTGTGGGATCATGTGGAATATTGGCAACATTAAGAATTAGACTTACAGGCATAATTAAACCCTGAAATCCAAACCAAATGCCCGGTGGTACAGTAATTCTGTTATAGTTGTCAACTCCAATTTCTTCAACACGGTAGTTCTGCTCTTTGCGACAATGAAAAACAAATCTTACACAACCAACTGGAACAATAATATTCATTGTCATCTTCGTGTGACATTTCCAAGCTTTAACTGCACCTTTTTGAATCAATGAAAAATATGCCTCACCAAAACCATTATAACCCACATCAGACTGCTTTATCACATGCATTACATCACCGCCATCAGTTGCTATCCTGCGAAGTGGCGTTATCTTAATTTCAGATAAATTTATTTCGCCCACTCTAAGCCTCTAAGTCTTGCGAGTGCTGTATATGATTCAATTTGTGCTTTGGATAGTTCGCTTATTAAGGAAGCATTTTGATAATAGGCTTTATACCATTCTGCCGTCATTTTTACTGTTTCCTTGAAATCCATTACCGCGTGCCATTTTAAATAGTGCATAGCTTTATCACAATTTAGTTTTAGTAAACCTGATTCATACGGTCCATTATTATCGGCGGAAACATCTTCCCATTTCACCAATGGCCAATGAATTGCCATTTCTTGCACTAGTTCCAAAACACTATGATTTTGTTGTGCTTGAGGTCCAAAATTAAAAGACTGCCCATGAAGATCTGGGTTATCTCTTAGAGCCCATGCAAGTGATAAATAACCACTCAGTGGCTCCAAAACATGCTGCCATGGTCGTGTTGCATAGGGATTACGTAACGTAACCAGATCACCTGATGACCAGGCCTTTACGCAATCAGGCACTATTCGATGTTCAGCCCAATCTCCACCACCGATCACATTTCCTGCACGTGCAGATGCGATATGTACTTTATTTCCATTTGAAAAGAAAGACTTTATATGTGAACGAATCGCTAATTCGGCGGCACCTTTCGATGCACTGTATGGATCTGGACCGCCCATTGGATCTGTTTCACGATAGCCCCACACCCATTCCACATTGTCGTAGCACTTGTCGCTGGTGATAATGACCGCCGCGCAGTGCTTATCCAAGCTTCGTAGAGCCTCAAGCACATGGAGAGTGCCTAACACATTGGTTTGCCAAGTTTCAAGTGGACTCTCATATGAACGCCGTACCAAAGCCTGAGCAGCAAGATGAAAGACAAAATCAGGTTGGGCAGAAAGAATGGCTTCTTCCAACTCTGACTGATTACGAATGTCGATTCGGTGATCAACCATTCCAAAACCTAAGCGTGCGGCGATGAAATGCGATGGCTCAGTGGGTGGATCAAACGCGATACCGACTACCTTGGCACCTAGATGCTTGAGCCAGGCAGTAAGCCATGCGCCTTTGAAGCCGGTGTGGCCGGTAACGAGAACAGTTTTGGATTTGTATGAATTTTGCAGCATCATTTGAATATCGAATATTTAACTCACCAACTTTTGTAGTCCGGCAAACAAAGAATATCTTGGCACCCAACCAAGCACACTATAAGCCCGAGTGATTTCAGCTTGTGTTTCCATTATTTCTTCTACACGCGTTTCGCCAGTTGCCATCACGGGCAAATTAGTGCCCATAATATTTTGAATCATGTCAATTAGATCACCAACCGAGTGATTGACACCAGTTCCTATGTTAAATACATTGAAATCCAATTGCGCAGCACTAGCTTTAATAATCGCATCAACTAAGTCCTCGACAAATATATAATCTCTTTTAGGCTCCAGCTGTTTAATAGAAATAATACCTCCCAAACGAACCTGATTAATAATAGATGGTATTAAAAATTGCGCTGGTTGTCCAGGTCCATAAACATTAAAAGGCCTGAGAATCGTAATTTTTAGACCATAATAGTCTGCGTAAAATTTACATACTTCTTCAGCCAATTTCTTCGATAATCCATATGGATTATTTGCAATCAAAACTGCTGACTCAGGTGTAGGTAAAGTATTAGGATTTCCGTATAAATATGAGCTCAAAAAAACCAACTTGGCACCATGTTGACGACAATACTCGAGCGCACATACTGTGCCGTGGAAGTTTGTCCTCATAAAAGCATCGGGATTGTTCCAGCTGTCCGGCACAAAAGTACTACCTGCCAAGTGAATCACAACATCTGCACGCTCAAAGCTAGACCACGTGGATTTTTCTGCAATATCACCATCAGACCTAGTCGATTCTATAATATTAGAATTGCTATTACAAAGTTTTAATATTAAATGTTTTCCAATAAAACCAGATGCTCCCGTTACTAATATTTTAGTCATGAATGAAAATTTTCTTCATGGATTCAAACCGCTCAATAGCTTGCATGTAGTCATCCGGCCGACCAATATCAAGCCAATAACCTTTATATTGCTTTATATTAACGTGGCGTTTAGCCTCTAAGAGATCTAGCATCAGACTATCAAATCCGTATGGAGCACCTTCAGTTATAAACGGAAGAACCTCTCTGCTAACCATATATATGCCCATACTTACTAAGTATTTATTTTTAGGCTTCTCATGGAATCCAGTAAGTCTATCAAACGTATCGGTTTCGAGCACTCCATAGTCAATAGCTTGTTCTCGCGAATGTGCAGAGATACTGAAAAGACAGCCGTTTTCTACATGCTGCCTGTAAAATTCAGAATAATTTAAATCTGTAAGTATATCACCATTCATTACAAGAAAGTTGTCAGGAAGGTCTGGTATTAATTTTAATGGACCCATTGTTCCTAATGGCTTATCTTCAATTGAATAGTCGATCGCAATCCCCCATTTTGAACCATCACCAAAAAAGGCCTTGATTAATTCAGCCTGATGATTAACCGCCATGGTTATTTTTCTGAAACCCGATTGGACCAATTGACGTACTATGACTTCAAGTATTGGGTAATCACCAATAGGCATTAAAGGTTTAGGCAACACAACGGTGTAAGGCCTTAGTCGCGTGCCTTTTCCGCCTGCCAATATAATCGCTCGTTTTTCAGTCATATGTTGTACTTATTCACTTTATAATTAAGGAGATTTTTAGGATTTACAAACCATTCAATTGCCTGTTTGAGCCCCTTTTGAAACCCATCAATGCCACCATATTCTGGTTTCCATTGCATTATCTGCTCAGCTTTTGCATAACTGGCAAACAATCGTTCAACCTCGCTATCTGCAGGCCTAAAGCGTTGATCATCAGTTTCAATTTTTATTTCAACACCCATTAATTTAGCAATTAAATTTGCAGTATCGCCAATTGAAATCTCGAATCCGCTACCGATATTCGTCACCGACCCAATAGCTTTATCACAGTTCATCATTGCCATAAAACCATGAACAGTATCATCTACATAAGAAAAATCACGTGTTGGATGGATGGCGCCAAGCTTAATTTCACGTTCTCCTGCGGCGATTTGTGTAATAATGGTCGGAATGACTGCCCTAGCTGACTGCCGGGGCCCATACGTATTGAATGGTCTGATAACAGACACAGGTGTAGCGAACGAACTATAAAAAGATAATGCGACATGATCTGCGCCAATTTTACTTGCTGAATAAGGTGATTGCCCTTGCAAAGGGTGATCTTCAGTAATTGGCACAAAGCGAGCTGTGCCATAAACCTCACTAGTAGAGGTGTGCACAACTCTTGACACATCTAACTCACGTGCAGCCTGAACTACATTAAGCGTACCCTTAATATTGGTATCTATATACGTATCTGGTGAGTGATAAGAATAAGGAATCGCAATCAGCGAGGCCAAGTGTAGGACTTTTTCACATCCTCTCATAGCAGTTATTACGCCGTGCGGATCTCTGATGTCTCCCATAAAAACTTCAAATTTGCCCTTAACCTCAGTATGGCACTGATCCAACCATCCCCATGAGTTAAACGAATTGTACAATACGAAAGCACGAACATCATAGCCAGCTCTAACCAAAGCTTCGGTTAGATGTGAGCCGATAAAGCCATCAGCACCAGTTACTAAAATTTTCATTTGAATTATCTTGAAAAAGACTAAATTTGTGTGTTTCGCTCATTTTTTTTTGATTCGACTTCGTTAACAATTTCAATAAAAGAACTTTGCATTTTATCGAGAGAAAAGAGTTCCTCATATCGCTGCCTTGCATCGGCGCCAAACCGCCTCGCCTGTTCTTTATCGTACAACATGATATTTATTGCATCGGCCAGTGCTTGTGATGACCCGGGAGGTACCAACAAGCCTTCTTTACCGTCGCGAAGCGCCTCCGGGATACCCCCTACGTTGGTTGAAACAATAGGCAAACCAGCGCGCATAGCCTCTAAGAGAGAATAGGGTAGCCCTTCCATGAGTGATGGAAACACATAGATATCGAAGCTATCAAGCTCGTTATGCATATCTATATCTTGTATGAAACCAACAAATACGACGCGCTCTCCAATGCCTAAAGCCTGAGCCAGCAACTGAAGTGTTTCTCGACTTTCACCATCACCGACTATGCGCAATGTAAACTGCGCAGGTAACAAGGCTAGCGCGCGAATCAGATGATCCAAGCCCTTCAGCGGATCAATTCGGCAAACAACGCCTAGAACGATTTCGGATCGTGTCAGCGGCTGCCACTTTCTTTGCGAACAGGCGTTAGCAATACCGTTATAAAGAATATGAAGCCTATCGGCCGGTATGCCGCGCAACTGCACTAGCAGGCGCGCTTGCACTGATGAATTCAACACTACCCTATCTGCGACAGCCAATACAAAACGATCAAGTAGCCAGTCATAGCCAGGCAAGATAAACCGCCGCGGCTGAGGAGTACTCATGACAATTAGTACCGTAGGCACCCTACGTAGACGAGCGGCCAGCACTGCGGCAAGCGTTGCCTCTGATCCTGGATATCCACCATTGCACGCGATCATCACTTCAGGCCGAACACTTATCAAGCGGCGCCAGATCTCAAGTACATTCAGCAGGAACAGCACCGGGTTCATTACAACTAGAGATTTACGGACTAATGCTGCGAAACGCCCATGCCCCAGCCATGACGCTAAGGACTGGCTGCGCTCGAAGACGTATACAGGTTTAAGATCAATCGGTCGGACCAGTTGCCTGAGTTCGACAGACGACAGCGCCCCCCTATTTGAAAAAAACACTACCTCGTCGCCGCGAGCAAGCACGCCATTGAGACAATCCCTAACATACTTGCTGCCGCCTCCTATCACGTAATTTTCAAAATAAAAGACTAGTCGCATTTCTATGCTCTAAACTTTTCTTATTACGCCCTATGCTATTCCGACATTGGATGGGCCATTACATAATGATACACTGGCTGAAATCCAGATTTTATTAATTCGGGGTTGCAGTGATACCTCTGCGCCGGATCAGAAGATAACCCAAAAAATCGGCTTCGAAACTTGTTAAATATTCTATAGAAAAGGCCATACTTTTCAATGCGCCTCATAGCGTTCCAATATTGTCTATTAAAATCCCGATAAATCATTACATCTTTAGCACCCTCTTGAATGGGATGTTGTCCCATATATTTATCTACGCACCATCCTGCCTTTTCAAGCAATTGAAAAAGCTCATCTCTCGTGAACTCCTCTGAATGATAAGGATTATATGGCTTTTCCCCTTCATTTTTAGTACAATAACCATTTGGCGTAGACAGAAGCAACAATCCATTTGGCTTTATATTTTTCTTTAAACACCGCAAAAAATCAAGCGGATTGTCTACATGCTCCAAAGTCTCAAAACTTGTAATAACATCAAATTTTTTATTTAAATCAATTTCTGACAAATCTCCAAGAATGAAGTCAACATTGCTTGATGAGTAATACAGTTTTGAGGTATTGATTGCGATAGGCGACAAATCAAGGCCTACAACAGTCTTAGCCCCTCCATTTGCAAGCAAAAATGATCCCCAACCAACTCCGCTGGCACAATCAAGAACATCTTTGTCACGAATAAAATTCAAAGCATACATATAGCGCTTTTGATCTAACATATTGCTATAGGCTACATTAGGCCTAACGCCAGTTTCATTTTTGGCGTTAATGTTTAATATTTTGCTTTTCATCTCACAATCCTTGTTTATTTAAATAAAATCACTTTTCGACAAAATTTTAGCAAACTAGCTTAAGCGGGTTCACTGGGAGAAAGGGGATAGAAGAATTCTCAATATACTTTTGAATCATTGAATATCTGTTTAAGTTCTCTCACAGGCTTTTCACTTAGCCTAGCATATCGATCGCAAAAAAGTTGTCTAGCTTCTTGTACGTTTTTATCAAACCACCATCCATCAACGTCATCCCAGATCGTATTTATCATAGCTACAACAGAATCAACTGACAAATGTACAATACCAGCATCTACTAAGATTTGATAGTAAGGCTTAGCGCTATCGCGTAAATGATCCAAACCATTTTGCCAAAATGCTAAAGTAGGTATATTTTGAGATAATGTTTCTAATATTCCTGTTGAATCATAACTGTGTACTACCAATCTATTTTTTTTTATAAGTTTGCCTATAGGTATAATCCCTTTTTCAATGTTCAATGTTGGATCAAAATCATTCCATCTTTCTTCTTCGTTCCAAGAAAGATATTTGTAGGCTGCATGAAAACGAATAGTTAGTTCTTTTCTTGGTTTTGCAGGTAACTGGCGAACAAAATCTATCTGATCATTAAAATATTTCACAAACTCTGCTGTCGTATCCCAAGTATTAATTCTGTGATATAAGCATAATTCTATCAAAAGTAGACCACCATAAGAGTTATAAGCACCTTCTTTTTTTCCAATTGTTTTTAAAACAACTGAAGGTGTATGTTGTGGCAAACCGTCTGTCCAACCCCAAGTTAGAAATTTGTCAGCCGTAACTTCTTCAATACTTGGTTCAAGGTCGTTTTTTGTTACACCATAATTATTGCCATGCTGACCTGTAATGTATTTCATACCTGAAATGACCTTATGTGCAGTCCAGATTTTGAAGACCTCATCTGTATCAAAATTATTACTAGTAAATATAAATTTTGGTGAATTAGGCCATGGTAGCTGTTTAACAATATTTTCCAAGTACGTAAAACCTTCTAGATAACAAACGGGTAACAAATCGAAAATCAATGAGGCTATTATGAATTGTAATTTTGTATTTGAATCAGTTTTAAGTTGATCTGTTAAATTAAAGCGTAATTCCTGGTTTGAATTTTCTTGTATATTGATCAATGGAGAGCGCCACATTTGTGGCCATTGTCTTAAAAGCAACTGTAATTTGATTTCTTCTATTTTTGGCAGATAACTATTTATAATAAATGCGTCATGATAATTTACAACTATTTTATTATATGAATTTATTAATTTTATTAAATTATTTTTTTTATTATTGTAATTAAAATAATTAAATTTATATTTTATTATTTGGCTGTTAATATCTTCATTTTTTAGTATTTCTATTTGAATGTCCTTGATTTGTAACAAATCCAGAATTCGTGCAGTTAAAACATTATTCCATCTATCATCATTAAATGCCCAGATAGCAGAATATGAGTCTGTAGTAGCTAATGAGTATTGATCACTGCAATAAACAGTAGTTCCTGAAATCTTATAATTCTTTAAACATTCCTCAAGAGTGTAAACTCGATTAAGTATCACATCAATTATTCGTTGAAACCAATGCCCTAACACTATTCGCCAAAATCGTTCAGTATGTTGTGTGCCATGATGTCGATTTAACAACTCGCAAAATACGGGAAATAGTTTTTTTTCAATATTTCTTGCTTCAAAGTGATCAGCATCTTTTTTTGTCTGACCTAAGCCATAGGGTTCCGCGACAATTGCATCCATTTTCTCCCATATCTGCTTGCGATTATATAGTCTACACCACTCACCCAAGAAAATTACTGGACGATCAAACTTCCATGTTTTTTCATCTGCTGTAGTAATTAAATATCGATTCAATTTATTTGACTTAATGAACTAGAAATTTTAGTAAAGACTAATAACATACTGGAATACATAATTACTCACCTCAGTAGCGAAGAAATTATCGCATGCTCTGCTCGCAATAAGGGCACTCCTTGAAATATTGGGTATGCGATTCCTGCATCCTCTGAATAGAAGTATTCATCTTTTTTAACAAGGATGCTTCCTGTTAATGGGCATTGCCAAGGCAGCTCTTTTGTTGAATTAGACTGCCGATTGTTGCTTGAACCAAAATCTAGTTTATTAATTATCAAAACTCCACTTGGGTTCAATGGATTACTAACATATTTTAACAACCGATAGTCTTGGATTGTGCAATCTAGCTTAATAGCAACATCTCTGAGTCCACGCACATATCCATGTTGTCGCATACGTGCTTGAGCCTCTTTAGAAGCCAGTTCATAAATCGGCTCAATCAAGACAACACTTTTACGTGCAACCCTAAAACACTCAGCAATTAATTGTTCCTCGTGGCCGCCGTTTGGCTCCAAAGAATGGGAGCTATATACAACATCAATACTGTTGTCTGCGAGTGGGATATGAAAAATATCCCCGACAAATAATTCCGACTTTTGTGATTTTTCAATAAGATAATCATTAGCTACTTTGATCCGGGACCAACTGATATCAAAGCCATACGACCTTTTGACCTTATCACCAAGCTCACTCAATACACCCGACAGAGTTGTTGCTTCTCCCACGCCCACCTCAAGAATACTGCCATTGTCTGGAAGAACTGGATCAATGAGATCCGCCAACTGTTTGCACCAAGTCTTATTGAATTCAGGATTTTGACGTACACCTTCAACATAGGTGCCAGATTGTAAATCATAAGCAACAAGTGTCGCAATGCGTTGATTCCCCCCCCCCACCTCCGGAATATTCAGCTAACGCGTTACGAGCAAAACTCATAGCATTTTCACCTTTTGAATAAGCATCTCGCATGCCGATGATTAATTTACCAAGCTCGATGGGGGTTAATTCTTGTTCTTTTTGCATATGGAGCATCCGTTACTTACCTGAAAGTTTCCGAAAGTACAGCTTCACCAGAGACAATACTTCTAGTGGTCGTCTTTCCCACCACCTCTTCAAAACACTTCGGCGCCAACCCCATCCCCGGCCGAATCCGCCGAATATCGCCTGGCTCAATTATATGTCCTGCGGGCAGGTTTTTCACAAAGTACAACGATAGACGAAAG
>Ga0169931_10010319_pt1 | contig 13318 bp, 11 predicted proteins | sample Kivu_15m_20L_FD_129675 | JGI IMG/M metagenome (GOLD analysis project Ga0169931, IMG submission 129675) | Freshwater microbial communities from Lake Kivu, Western Province, Rwanda to study Microbial Dark Matter (Phase II) - Kivu_15m_20L... | ecosystem: Environmental > Aquatic > Freshwater > Lake...
AGTCTTTCTTGTCGTTTGAGCTAATTGACCGAAAAACCAGTTTCTGTCATTTTCTTAGGTCCTGCACAATATTTTGGCAATTTTCCGATCCCACTAGGAATCTAGTAGTTTCCTGGTCCTGGCTATGTGAAATTTAATTTACATTTTTGTTGCGATTGGGCTAAAATTTATCATTTTTTCCCATTTTTCCTAGAATAGTAGGTGTCTATTGAGCCACTTGATAAGCCCCTGGACCTACTTGTTTCCCCGTAATGCTTTTGCTAAAATCAGTGCGATTGCTATAGTAGTTAACAGTTCTTTGAGCTGTAGGTTTGGTCAGATGCTCTCTAGGGTCATAAGTATTCGGACTTGGTTTTTCATCTTAGGTCAATTTTTTAAGTTTAAGTCCCATATTTCCAAGTTAAGTATTAAATTTTGATTACACCTCGTATGTGCCTACACCAGGAACGTGAGTTTTCTATAAGATTTCGTTGGTGAATTTGGTGAAAGAAACTGTTTGCTATCCTTTCCAGACATCAGGCTCATACTTGTTTGGGCTTGGATTTTTAGCAACTGCCAAGTTACCCATCTATGATCTTTTTCCTTTGTAGTCGATAAAAGATCTTGCTGTTATTGGCAATTTAGGGTTATACTTATCAGGTGATGGAAAATCTTCGAAATCTTTGATGATGGGTACAGGTATGCGAAGTCCCATAGTTTTTCCTTTATTAAGATTCACCATCTATCCTCCGATTTGATAGAAAATCTATTTGGAGTTACCCAAGGGTAGTTATGGTCGATGACCTTAACCGATCGAGTACTAGTGTCCACCCATATCACCATTTACATTATACTTGCCTACATAAGGGTATCTTCCTTATTATCCGTATGGCATTGGTCGATCTGCCACGCTGAATGATTTTTGTGTCCTATATCGGAATATTAATACCTATTAAAATCCTTTTTTGAAGGATACATGGGCTTATAGTTGTCGGGAGGTGGAACTCTGGTCGAGTAATCTCGATCGAAATAGTATCCAAAAGAATAAGACGGATATTTGATTTTAGGTACTCCGTATTTCGGCTTGTAATCTAGAGAATTTCCTTAGTCGATTTTGTTAGGATTCTAGATGTGCTAGTAAACAGGCACTGAGTATTTTGGTTAAGAAATCTTACATAAACACTAAAATACATGCGTTTGATTGAGATTAGTGACTTTGTATCGATCTGGAGAAGGGTTAGAACGAACAGATTTGTCAAGAAAGCTATCTCTTTATGTACTTTTTCCGCTGGTCCAGACTGGTATTGAATTTTTATCAATGCGTCTGGGTTTATGAGCTCCTGGACCCGGAGCACAACGATCACCCTCATCGAACCATGATTCTATATCAAAGTGAGAGTACTCTTAGCTGAGGTGCCAAAGTATTGTGGACCGACAGAGTAGTTTGTACGATACATATGCAACTTATTACAATAAAATTTTGTAGTGTTATAACATCAAGAGTATCATTATCTTTTTTCAAGCAAACTTATCTGAACATTTGCCTACAAAAAAAAACCAGGTTTTTTATGCTAAGGCAAAGCAACTGTGGCTATTGTAGCTTATCCTTTCTAATTGCACAAAGAAGTCAATTAACTTTTTTGTTTCATTTTGATGGTTTATTCGGTTTGTTTATTGTAGTGGAGTTGCAAAGGTAGGGCTTTGATTCCTTTTTGCACTTAGTAGACTCTTCTGAGTTGAATATGAGGTACTTTAAATTGGCTTTGGTGATCTATGGGTAACATTTTTGACATTTTTTGGCTATTTTAGTGCCAAAACCTATAGCGAACTGAGCTATAGCTGAAACAACGTGTTCTTCTGCTTATACTTAATAGCTTTGTAGAAGTTTTTTGATGTCTTAGTGTTACTGTTGCATGCCGGCAATAATTAAAAATAGAATACTTGATCAATATAAAATCATAGCAATCAAAATATAAGCTATGAGATTAATATTTTAATCATTCTTTGAGAGCCTGCATGAGTGTCGTCAATCGATGATTCCTTCCTGATCCATCATCTCTTCCTTTCTTCTTCAAAGAATTATAACCCGTATAAATTATTTCTTATCTTTTGGGCAAACATCCAAAACTATTCTTTTTGGTGGCTTTTGCAAACATTTGTTGTGAGTTGGAATCCACCATATTATATTGCCCATAATGTTTTTAAAATTGTCTCTAGCTCATTGACATGCTACTCTAGCCTACAGAAAACAACCTGAAACTATTTTCATGTCTGCTTTGTTACATTCTGAGCTAAGGTTGTCTTCTGTCGTGTTGTAGTGTTTTTTCATCTCTTACCATAGTGGGTTGTTAGTCGCAGTTGTTTCTGAGTGCCATTCCTTACACGATTGTCATCAGTTTGAGTTAGTTGTCTTGGGCTTTTCTGATGTTTGATTATAGCATACCCATTCTAGCAATCAGCTGGTCTAGTTTGTCCCCTTAGTGAACATTAGATCGCTTCATCATAGGCTCGTGTTATGTAATTTTACGTTAGACTGCTATTCCCAGTGTTCTTATTTTGTGTTAGATGTTAATGAAAAACTCTCTGATACTTTATATTAGCACATTGAAGGAAGTTTTCATGTCTTATTAGTACTAGAGAATGATCGTAGGTGTTTATTGAGTAGGACGAAGGAAAGAGGTTTTCATGATTGAGTCTGCGATTGATATTAGTTTTTGATTTTGGCGGTCGAGGGTCTAGAGCTAGCTCATTATGTTATGCAGAGATTGGTCTTGGTCTTTATTGAGAGTTATGTCTGAAGATAGTCGTCGGTTCATTATTTTGTTCAGATTTTTTATATATTTTTATGTCAGAATAAAGATTAAGTAAGATTATGAATAAGATATTATTACTGTTAACCAATATTTTTGGTTATTTTTCTGAAAATAGCTTAATTTTTGTTGTTTTTATTTCTTTTTATGATTTTTTACGTATATAATCTTTGAATATCAGATGCTTACAAAGAAGACAGATTGGTAGATAATCGAGCATGGATCAAGTTTCGGTCGCACTGAGCTACTCAACATAATAGACATCATGACCACATAAACCACCGGAACATAACCTGACGTATACTTGGCGAAAAAAGCAAACCGAGTATCCAAGATGCTGAGGTACAATTTAGGCGTAGGCTACTGGCAGGTTATGTTTGTAAGGGGAAAACATGTCAAGAAATTTTCATGCAGTCGTAACTATTACTGCGTTTTAAGATCCAAAGACGGAATGACCGCCTATGTATGGGCCAATCGAGTCGTATTTCATAAGCCATATAGGTCAGTTAGTAATAATTCAATTCGATTGGTTTTTGAGCATGAAAATCAATATGCTGATAAGTATTCTAAAATGATGAATGAATTGGCAATCAAGCTTATTCTGAAATCTTATCTAATTCTTTTTTGATCTGATGTCCTGACAATTCTTAAGCCATATATTCCACGGGTATTTATATTTCCTTCTCCATCCTTTGCGCATTAACAATCCGCTTATAATACGCAAACATCTTCTGCGTTTTGAGTGTAAGTTTATGATTTTTATGAGTTTGTTTCAACACAAAGGCCAAATGTTTTTTCCTTCGATATGAGTAAAAACCATGTTATTGACACATTTGCTTAAAAGCTTATTCTTAGACCTCATCTTAGAAGTAGTTTTCTCCAGGATCTTACTATTATTATTCTTTTATTTTTTATTACTATTATTATTTTTAAAAATCTACTATTATCTTACTGGGTTGAAGATTTTAATGTTGGTAGACGTGATTTATTGGATCGAAGAAATTTTTTTAGTCTAGACATTTTTGGCCGTAGTCGATCATGTCCATGGTTAGTTGTGCTTTGAGGGGTAAGCAACGTTTTATTTGGGTTTGGCATAGTGTGTAGAGAAGATGGTCGATGGCCATTACGAGGGGGTGTTGGTGGATCAAACAGGCCAAAAACACGCTGACTCCTCGTTTGAAATCATGGTGTTTGCCTTTGTTGGGCAGATAGACTAGGGAGTCTGCGAGGGAGAGATACATGCAGTTATTAGCATAGTTTTTGAGGAAAAGGATGTAGATGATAAATAGTAGGGTTTGACTGAGAGAGAGGAAAAACAACACGGGTAGAGTTATATCCTAGAATTACTGTTTGATCACATGAGTGAGCCCTGAAACGCTGAAACTGATGATAGTGCATCCAGGCTTCAAAGGTGTCGTGACAGTAGGAGCGCAGTCGTAATCGGTGGCGAAGTTAGCGAATGTATTCGCGGTTACTTCCGAAGAGGGTTAGTAGTAGTTCAGTTGATACGCCATAAGGTTAGCGATGTGTCCCAAGGTCTTGCTGTTTGTTGTGAATTCCTTGCGATCGTACAATAATGTTCCCTTTATGTTCGGAGCTACGATCATTTTTTTTACATTTGGCACTATTTTACCCGTATTCTCGGTAAAATAAGTGACCTCCAAGACCAATAAGTTCGTAGCCAGTTTTAAAAAGCACCTTCCATGTGTCGCATGATTTTACATACTCGAACACATTTTAACTTACAAATTAAGCTTGCCAAAACTTCCATCTGCACTATCAAACATATTAGCTTTCTGGTTGACATCTGAAGACTCGAAAGAGTAAGTAACATCGTCTGATTACTTTTTTACCTCGAGTCTCCTTCCTACTCCGTTTGTGTTCTGGTACACTCTGACCTATCTGATGAGGAAATCGGAAAGACCTGTGCTGATTTTGTTGCCAGTAGTTTTATCTTGAAAATATAGTTTGAAAAATGTTTTAGAGTGATCAAACACACTCTGGGTTTCTCCACCTGGCTTGAGGATGCTATGAAAAGTTATAGGATCTTAAAGCTGCAATCCGTTGGGAAACTTGAAGATCACAGTCAGCACAATACAAGCTATGGCAACTAGAATGTAAATGACTCCTCCGAACTCGGTCTTGAAGGTATCTTATCCTCTGTAATTGAGTTTTAGGGGAATACTGAATAGATCGAACTATGAGATCCATTCGTTTTGTCGAACTCTTTGCAACAACTTGCCTGCTCGATGGACGACACTGTGTTATTTTTAGGACTGTATCATAGGGCAGTCCTAGCTGATTACCACAGTTCGCTAGTCTGTTTCAACTGAACCGAAATCACTTCTTTCTTCTAACATTTTATGAAGTTCCAAAGAACACTCTGCATTTGCTATGTGCTTGGTAACTTCACTCTTCAACTAAGATATTCAGTTAAGATTTCTGCTAGGGTATTGTTCATACTTTTATGTCGATTTGATTCGATTTCTGGCTTGCTTGGGTATTATAAATCAAATGATTAGATATTTTTAATTAAATGTACTAGCTGAGGTATTTTGAAGTCAAATTTAAATGAGAAGTTAATCTATTCAGCATTAGTGAAAAGAAAACCAACTGCATAGAAATATTAGTTTATGCGATTATTTTATGGTATTACGATCATTTCAGCGAATGCTCTAACGCACTTTAAAATCCTCTAGGAGTGTCACTTTACTGCTCTTACTCGCGCTAAGTAATCCTCTGCAAGGAACTCTCAATAGACACTCGCACAGACACCGCACTATCAAGCTCCTAGTCACATAAAAGGTCAATTTCTTCACCGTTGACCGATTAGATACCCAGACTAGCATACGGAGATTGTCTGGATGCTTCGTTGGGTATGTTTTGGGTCTGCCTTCGAGTATCTTGAGGTATTTGAGCAGTCTGAGATGGATAGAAAGGTGAAAGATCTCCGACACTGTTGATGCAATTATCAAGAATGCGGTTAATTTCAAATATTTGCGTGTTTTACACTCTCAGGCTAGTTTCCAACAGCGATTCCTTTCCTTTTTTATTGATGATGAATAGATTGGCAGAATAGTTATCGCTTTTGTTTTATTTCAAAAACTGGCTTTGTCTTAATGTTTTCATGGGACTTCTTCCTTGCTATTAGCTTAGACCTTTTAGTGATTTTTCAAGTTAGATCCTTCCTGTTGTGGTGGTCCTTTGGATATCAGCAAGGAGGGGTTAGGTCTGCATAAGATCTTATGTACGTTGCTGATGACTTCTTGAAGAGTTTGTTGTTGCTGCTCGAGATGTGCCTGCAGTTAATATGCCATGCAGTAATGCTGATGTACCTATGTGGTTTTATCATTACTGCGTGAGTTATAGTGTTGTAATGGACTAGAAGATGCTACCTGAGAGCGACTCCGACTTTGGTAATGAAACCATCTTTTTCGCGGTTGCGGGCACTGATTTATTTTTCGAGGAGGGCGAGAAGCGAGTGAAGGGCTTGGGTTGTGGTGTGTAGGGAGTGGGTAGATGAGAGGTGTTCTAGGGAAAGATCCTGGAGGTATTTGAGTTTGTGGGTGAGTTGGTTCATGATTGAAGTGATTATGTGGCTAGTAAGGTATAGCCGTATAAACAGCAACCGTATACTATAATACCCTACTAGCGTAATATAATTTCCTCACTAGCACAATACTTTAAAAAATATATCATCTTGCAATCGTTTCCTTTGCTTATAGCTCAAAAATGAACAAAATCATAAATAAAAATAATGATTAAATCAGATAATGGATCACTATAGCCCAAATTTCTTTTTTGATGATTTTTTCTTGGATTTTTAATTGCCATCTGTGAAATTTCGTTAGCTTTCTTGATTGCCTTGAGTTTAAATTTTTTTCAAACTGATGATATATTTGTTTACCGCATACATATCTTATTCAGTCTTTTTTTGCTTCAAAGCCTGCCTATGCAACATTTATGAATTATAGCTGCTTTAAAATCCAGTCAAGTTGTACGCTTAATCTATTTATAACTGGTGATCTTACCATTCCCACTAATACCCGTGTGAATGATCTTTTTCAACCTATATAAACAAATTTTTGCGGATAAAGTACACGTGATTTTCAAGAAACATTTTTTTTCGGTTTTTATTTTTTCTAACTGCGTTCTGATCGATGCCTTTCTCGATATGCTTCCATACGATTTCGGAATGACAAGGAGTGTAATGAAAGCGAGGGCACTCGAATTTAGTATGTTTTTATTTGCAATACTCACATGTAGCATATGAATACATGTTTTTGTTCTTGATGTGTGAGTAGTAGGTGCTGATATAGAAGCAGTAGTCGATGGGGAACTCTTTGAGGATGTCTTGAAGTCGCTAGACAGGCATGGTGAGGCAATAGCTGTACTTGAGTGCCTTTATATCGTAGTTTGGAGCCTTGACACCAATATTGAGTACTTTAGTGCTCAGCAGTACGGGCTATCCCTGTTTTAGCTATATTGATAGCTCCTGTACGATAGTCCCATTCATGTCACTTTTTCGTTTCCAATATGATAACCCTATTCTACCTGTCTTCATTATGGTGACTTCTTAATTAATGTTCTTGTGGTTAATTATGTATTATCCTGGGTAGTAGATGCGACACTAGAATGCTTGGTTTAATGCGGCCTGAGTGTCTCTTTGTAAGTTACGAAACAGGGGCAGATTTATGTAAAAATTATGGTTTTAGTGGTAAAAATATTGTTATTTTAGTTGTGTAGGCAAAGAATCGATTATCTATCGATGTTATGCATACTAAAACTATTCAGAAATAGTCGTCTAATAATTCAAATAGTTTTAAATTTGTTCTCTGAGCTCAGGCGGAATAGGGTTGATTTCTGCCATGCGTCTAAGGACACCTAATTTACGTTGAAGGACTACACCTTTACTACGGATAGCTCCGATTAAACTACCTATTTCGTTGATATTGTAAGCGAGCATTAAACATCCGAATATTTCTATGAAACTCACGATAAAAGCTTACTCATATTGAATAGGGGTGATGTCTCCGAAACCAATGGTCATCATTATGGTGCAGGCCCAATAGTACGACCAAATGTATAGCTGGTACCATGTTTATCTTTACTAAAGAAAACCAGGTGCCACTAGTTTGATTTTTATCCAATTTTCTTATGGATAAATACGCGAAGCCGCAAGTAAGGTAGTAGCGATGATATGCGCAAAAATAAAGTTAAAAAGAACAACTTTTGATAAACTGAATATGTAGAACTTTTTTTGAGAATTTATAAAGAAAATCTATATAGATCGAAGATTTTAGCTTAAACTGACGAATTTAAGCAAAATACTAAAGAAAAGTATGATTCCTACTACTTCATTGGAACGATTGAACAGACTAATAAAGAGCATTACAATTGCGAAAATTCTTATGTAGAAGTTTATGTTCACAAATTGATTTATGATTATGTCAGAAATGTACTTGAGTAGCTTGCCGTCTTTGTATTACAAGTTTATTAAAGTCATGATTACTTGTGCCAGATATATTACTTAAGCCACAATTTTGAACACTAAAATTAAAGGTGTATTTGCAGCGTCACTCTATCGATAGTCCACTAGAAATCCTTGGAATGTAGCGATCACTAGCATTATTATATTCATGAGTATATCCAGCAACAGCACTGAGGTTTGTATCTTACGTTCGATGTCGAACCCCTAGTAAGGAAAAATGCGAGCCTGATCTTTGAATTTTTAACTTTCGAGAGTGAAGACCACGGGAGGGGTGTTAATGACGTTACTTTTTATTTTACGGGCGAACTATCTGATAATGTTGTCGACTTTCATGTTTTAGATGATTTGCTTGAGACCTTCTGCAGTTTCAGGGGTGTTCTTGTGTTTTAGGGTTTTGCGAGCTATGTTCTAGCGGCTCTTCTTGAGGGCCACCATGAAGCCAGTTTGAGACATTTATTGCCAAATTATCAAAATAATATGAATAAATGAATTTTTAATAAAAGCATTTTTAGTTTCAGTGACCTATGTCAACAATCATCCGATTATTTTCGACCATGTTTTGAATCGATAGATGATTAACAAAATATTCGTCAAAAATATCTTTATTTTTATTAATAAAAAATAATATTCTTTAATATTAGGTATTTTCCTTATGTTCAATCATTGCTAAGTTCTTAGATTTCCGGTTAATGATTGCAATCCTGCCTTGACAACTTCAAATGCCATTTAAAGTCTTTCCATCCAGTCTATTCTCAAAGTTATGTAATAGTTCATCGAATGGTCTCCTGCACTGTAGCTGGTTCCCAAAGAATTAGAGCAGCTGGGAGATTCACCTTGACATATTTTGTAGGCTGTCATTTGCTAGTTGTACCAAACTTCTTCACCGCCATGCAGATAGCCAGTGTTAGCGGGACACAAGTGGGGCACTATGTCAGCGTAGTGGATCACTCGCTATGCTCTAGCAACTCCGTCGAGGTATCTCGCGAACTGAGGGTTTCCTACTCTCGGTTGCCCGAAAGTGTAAAAAGCAGAAATTCCTCCAAAGTTGTCTTTGATGTCAGGAGCCGCTAGGGAAGCCATGGCTCCACCTAGACTATGACCAGTTAAGAAAAGCTTGGCTGATCTATATTTAGCTTTGAGTTGCTGTACTTGCGAAAGCATGACTGACTTAACCGAACTGTATGCCTTATTGAACCCATCATGGACTTAGCATCCTCCGCAGCGAGGGTAGCCTACCCTAATAAATTATAGATTTTTTATCCAATTATCCAAATTACTTGATCCTCTGAAAGCGATGATGATAGCGTCGGCAGCTCTGGAGTATCCTGTAAATCCTTGTACACTTCCAACCACAAAAGCCTTAGGGTCCGATAGCGGGTATTGCGAGCAAGTAGAGCAACTCCAGCTGTTGATCTTGGAAGGATCTTAGTATGCGATGTTAGACATGTAGGCTAACTCACGACCGATTTGAGTTGAAAAAGATTGTGAGAGCACTAAGAGAGCAAGCATCAGAACGATCTTGCTTGAGGAAGGATACCCTTTTTGGTGCATCTATTATACTTTTGTAAAAAATTTATGTATGATAGAATGGATGAGTTGATATATATATGTCGAGTTTAAACAAAATTTAAGAGCAGTCTATCAAATAGCGATACAATATGCTACGAAGCAAACTGCACTCGCCATCATGCTATCCAACAGCTAACAGAATCTTCGATCTGCCTGCTTTTCTTAAATAAGTACCTTTGCTTTCACTTAGAACGAATCAGTATTCGCGAAACTATCAGCACAGTTGTTTGAATTGAAAAGCAAGACTAGTAAGGTTAAAATCAAGACGACACTGGTGCCTTTGGCGCATCCGCACAAACAAAAAATACAATAACTCAAAGCAAGGAACCAAAGTCTAACTAATCAGATATAAACGATGAGATAAGAATATAAGGAAAGTGGCAGAGAAAGCATAGCTGACAAGGAAAAGGTAGTAAAAGAGATGGAAGATCAGTTAAACAAAGAAGTAGAGACAGGTCGGCAACTGATGAAGGCGCAAGAAAATTAATAGATGCTCGAATTGTATTAAGCAAAATGTAGAGAATGCGAGTCTATGAGGATGGTAAACAACGAGCTCAGCTAAGAATTAAAAGCACTTATTTTAGAAATCAATCGAGTGTCAGGAAGCGAAGAAAACCCAAATATGTTTCTGATGAATCTCAAGGTGTGAGCGCAGAAAAAAATACTAATGTTTACAAGTTTTGATAGATTTTAATTCTAGCTAAAATTTATGATACAAGATATCTGTCTATACTTTTTTGGATGATTCAAAAGCTATATTTAATTTAATTTTATCTTAATAAGCAATCGTAATTATTACGTTTTGTATTATTTCGTATTATTTTGTAGCTATAAAGCTAATGAGTCTTCAGTAGATAAGACAAGAAAACCTGCGTCTCAGATAGATGAAACGTTCTTGCGAATAGTAGTTGGAGAAGCTGAAGTAGGTGGGTCAGACGCACTAGACTGAAATAGATACGCTTCTAAAGTTCAACTAGCGATTGCTGGGCATCATTGAGAACTAGTTCAGCGCTGCTGCCAAAAGCAAGATTTCTTCTGAATTGCAAACTATCACTGAGGACTATGATCTGTAGGTGCCTTCTTCGCCTGTTAAAAAGTCAAAACCCAACGGATAGCTGCCTAAATTCGGACTTTTCTAGGTCGCAAAACCTCCAAAGATCGCCCCCTAAATCGACGACGAAGATCTCGATTCGCAGTAAATCGAAGCATAGGCGAAATAGGAGCAAAATATTAACTATTAAACTAAGGACTTTATGAAAAAAGATTCAGGTGTAAGCTAACAACAAATACCATCGCCAGGGGCGTTATATGGAGGTCTGACGAAAGAAGAGTAGGAAGCTTTGGAGGCAATGGATTAGATGGAGAGAATGTTGTTTGAGAGGGAGTCAGAAGAATAAATAGTGTTTAGGCCAGAAAAACTAAAGATTTAAATTCCTAAGCCAGCTCCTCAAAAGAAAACAGAGTAAGTTAAGCCAATCTAGAAGAAAAAAGCAGAGTAAGTTAAGCCAATCTAGAAGAAAAAAGCAGAGTAAGTTAAGCCAATCTAGAAGAAAAAAGTAGAATAAGTTAAGCCAATCAAAAAAATAGAATAAGTTAAGCCAATCTAGAAGAAAAAAGTAGAATAAGTTAAGCCGATCTAGAAGAAAAAATAGTAGAAATCAAATCCTAATCAGAAAAAGTAAGCTGTTTAAATCAAATCGGCTGGATCAGCTAAATAAACTAAACTTAATACAAATATAAATCTGCCTGCATCTTCAAATCCTCCCAAGCCTATCGATAGTCCTAGTCTTAAACATTTTTAATCTGTAAAACAAAACTCTCTTCCTCTTCCTACCCCTACAATCTCTAATCCAATCACTAGTCTGGCTGATCGTGCACACAAGATGGTGACAAGTGTATAAGTAAACAGCGATCCCCCTCGTTTGGACTCCATAGGCATGTAGATCCTCTAACTCCGCGAAATGATACAGTAATATCGTTAGTAGTTCATGTAAAACTCATAGGAGTACTAACAGATCTGTCTTATCATCCGCAATGACCTTCAAAATGATTACAATTAGTTTATCAAAATGCAACAATAAGAAGAAAAGTTTTTCAGGGATCAGTTGGTTAATATAGAGGCGTTGAAGAAGGAGATAGCGCTGTTTAGTCCAGTGGCTGAGTTGCAGAAGATTATGACAAGATTGAAGGTACCAAAAGCGACTCAACAGTTGCTGCATACGAGGATACTGGTCAAGTATCAGTGATAGCCTTTTGGCTTGTATTATTTGAATTCATGAACGACTAGATATTAGTGCCGTTTCATATTTTATGTTGTGTGATTTTTCAGCTATGAATACAAGTAGTAGCTTATTGTATTCTTTTTTAATATTTTTTTAAGTATGATGAATAGTCTCTTAGCTGAAACTCTAACAGCGAAAATATCATTCCCTTTGTAGGCCCAAAATGCCTAAAGGTCCCACTAGACGACTATGACTTCCATTGACTTCCGTCAGAATTTACCCAAAATTATTCATTCTAGCTTGTCTCACATACTTTTTTTCTTCTACTTTTTGATGAATATAGTTGCATCGCATTCCATAGCGGCACATCCCTTCTTTGAGAAAACTGAAACAAACTTTTGTTTTGTAGCATGTGTTGGCAGCCGAGTTGCATCTAAGTTCCTAAGGTCCGTGAGCAAATTGGCACTTTTTTCCGTAAGGGCAATACCCATGTGTGATGTAGTTACGGCAAAGTGAGCTTTTTACTTTGCATTTGTCCTTATCGAACCAAGAAGCTTTGTGTTTGTGTTGTAGCTGACACTAAAAATGTTGGTAGTGGGTCTAATCGGGCTGTGTTTCTAGCTATGACTTGACAGGTGAGTAGGTCTATGCGGGCTGGCTTGTCAACATTGTATGTTTATTATTTATCTCTCTTTCTTGTAAAAGAATATGACCGGATATAAAATTAATCAAGTACGATCAGGGATCCAGAATATTCTTTCATCTAAGCTCTTTCATATATATACTCTTACATAGACTAAAATGCCAATAAAAACATAAAAATAATATAAGAGTCTTAGGTATTGAATGATAATAATCATATTCTACTTGTCAATCCTTAAATGTTATGTCATATTCATTTACTTTATAATAGATATGTCAAAAATCCTATTTGTACTGTTTTTGGCCAGTGTTGCGCTATGCAACTTGCATCTCAACATCAAGCATCGTTCGTTTTTGAATGGATAAGGTCTCTTTTCTGAAGGAATTGCCAGACAGATATACTCCGAGTACCGTTCTCCATACACAACTAAATCTGATTACAGGTTCAAGATATTCTGTGAGAACTTGATGGAGATAAGAAATCACAATATGGGAAAACACTCATGGACTCAGGGTATCAACGACTATTCCGACATGACTTTCGAAGAGTTCGAAGCTGAAAGGTTAATGGATCCTCAGGCCAAATGTTCAGCCACTAACAAGTA
>Ga0169931_10010320_pt1 | contig 13316 bp, 13 predicted proteins | sample Kivu_15m_20L_FD_129675 | JGI IMG/M metagenome (GOLD analysis project Ga0169931, IMG submission 129675) | Freshwater microbial communities from Lake Kivu, Western Province, Rwanda to study Microbial Dark Matter (Phase II) - Kivu_15m_20L... | ecosystem: Environmental > Aquatic > Freshwater > Lake...
ATTTATATTCAATATAAGGAAACTTTTAAATAATATTGGGGATTGGGGATTGGGGATTGGGGATTGGGGATTGGGGATTAGGGGATTGGGCCCAATCCCCAATCCCCAATCCCCAATCCCCAATCCCCAATACAAAGACAGAAGTTTTAATTATAAAAGATAAAGCAAAACCAAAAAACACTAATACAGATAATACAAAATTAATTTCTAATGATAATACAGTCAATAACAAAAATATTAATTTAGATACTTCTAAGAGTGGTATTAAACAAAGCGAATCTTCTAATCTAAATTCAGATTCTTCCTCTTCTAAAATTATTAAAGACAATCTAAAGGAAACTAACAAAACTCAAAATCTCAAATTTTTGGTTTCGAGAGAAGTTCCCGAACCTTCGGGCAATCCCAATGAATCAATTAAAGGACCTACAATAAGAATCAACATTTATTTAATAATTGTCAGCATATTACTACTTGGATGAGTTTAAGAAGTCAACATTTAGTCGAAATACAAGGTCTAATGAATTTATTTTAATTATTTTTAAATTCTTAATTATATATATTATTTATTTATAAAATATAATGCTTTAATTTTTCAATTAATATACAACAAAAGTATTCTTAATCATTTAATTAATATTTTTATAATTGACTAAATGTAACATATTATTTTCTATTTCACTTAACAAATTTTCTCTATACTTATTGATCGCACTAAGTGAATTAATTACATTATTTTTAAATTCATTAAACATCTTTGTGAACTCTTCATATCCAGCAGCTTCAATAATATTTGAAATCGTTTCTCCTTCCATTACGCCATGAAGTTTGTCGGTATCTCTGTCAAGTAGAAACTGATTATGCTCAAAAAGTGTCTTTTCTTTACAGTCAATCATATAGTATCTGAAAATGTATGTATTCTTCAATGTTCTTCTTGCATGTATTATAGTATCTACTGCATCTTCTAAGAAATACAATTCTTCATATGGAATGTTGTGTATACTTCTAAGCAATTCTGAAAGCTCTTTTATTTTGGATTTGAGTTTAACTCCTAATTGCTGGGATTTCTGATGATTCATATAACGATCGAAATAGAAAACATACTTTTCTAGCTCTAATTTAGCATTCTTTATTGCTTCCTCCTTAGAAATTTCTTTATTTTTATCGTATTTGGTACACTGGTAATAATTATTTCCGTGTGATTTCCAATCGCCTAAACAAACCCAACAAAATTCATAGGAACATCCGCCAGCCTCTTTTCTGCAGGTCATGTGGTTGCATCCCTGATTTTTTTCAATATATTTTCTACAACTAGGACATTGCTTAGTATTGGCCACCAGCCATTTTACATTCTCACTCTCTGACTGATTTTTTTTATTCCATTTTTGAACCATCTGACAATCACACGGACGATGTCCTTCATTACCACAACTAAAGCAAAAAACTTGTCTACATTCGCATTCAATCTCTTTCATTGAATGTCCTAAAACTCTGACGCATATTCCGCAATCTGGGGTGGGGCACCATTTAATGTCACTATTTAAATCTGTAAAATTTTTTAATAGAGCTTTTTGATATTCTTCTTTTAATTTTTTATCGTTATTTAGGAATTTTAAAAAGACGGATTCTGGAACAATAATATTGCAACCCATCTGAGGGCAAGTTGCTAGAATACATGTGAAGGTATCTTCCATTTTGTAGTAAACATATTCTTTCCAGCAATCTGAGCAGAATTTATGCCCGCACTTTAGAGAGTAAGCCGTGCTATCGATTTCGCTAATTTCACAAATGCGACATTTATTAACATCAGTATCACTTCTTTTCTTATTATAAGATTCTAATTCTAATTTGGCTTGATTTGTTAATTCGATTCCGCATCGTTTTTTATTCTCATCTACATTTTCATACCACAAGTGTCTAAATTTTTCGATATTCCACTGGTATTGAATAAGTACTACAGTAGCCTCTTCCTTCGACAATGATGTGAATTCTCTCGCTTCTTCAATAATTCTGGATTTGAGCTTTTCTATATCTGAGGATTTTAGTATCATATATGAATTCTCTCTCTGAAGATTATTATGATAATCATTAATTCCAGATTCATACTGATAATCATAGTACTCATCATAATTATAATCTATATCTATATTTTCTTCCTCCATTAAATTTGTAATATAAAACTATATACAAGTATTAACATTTCTGAATAATAAATAAATAATATTTTTTAAACTATATTAGGAGTGCAGGGATTTGTAACCCTTTCGATTAAGGAAGCCTTGCCATATTTTTGATATAACTCATTTTGCCACTGATTCATGATTTCAATTATTCTATTTCCATCTTCACATGTGTTTCCTACATCTACACCTTTACAAAGCCACATGAACATTTCTTTATTTTTGTGATTATCTTCAAAATGATTTTTAATTAAGTAATATAGTGGAATATTCCCACATTCGTCTTTTTCATTTACATTTATTAAGTTAAATCTTTTCACATATATTAGACAGTCCTTAGCACCATACAGGGCGCATAGATGTAAAATATTTTGATTTTTCTCGTTCCTTAAATGAAGGAAGCCGACAGAATTTTCTAAAAATAAAAATTTTATGAAGTTATCTTACTTACAACTTGTTCGTTCAGTTCATCCTTGTTATCGAATTGGATCATTTCTCTCACACGGTTCAGTAGGTTTGGATATTCTCCTGTTGAGACAATGAATTTCCTGCCAGATGCGTCGAAGAAATATTTTTTTTTATACCTTACGAAATAATATATTAAAAAAGTAGTAACTATCGAAACTACTAAAACAGCAATAAAGACCACAAGATAGGTTGCTCTATTTTCTTCGAAACTTTTTAGTAGTGTGTTTAAAACCATTTTGCGTTGGTTGTTTGATTTTTATAAATTATTATTTAATATTAATTTATAATTGAACTTTTTTATAATTTATATGAACATGTTTGAAGATCACCAAATCGCGAGGAATGAATTAGATCAATTAAACAACCGCGATGATGATGAAATTTTATTAAGAAGAGGTTCAAATTTTCAAGATAACTCTAGAATACTAAGATTCAATCGATTTTCATTAAAATTGAAATTATTGATTACTTTTTTAATAAAGAATTATGTGAAAATTTTAGGAACCTTGTTTTTACTATTCTTCCTTTTGTGTTTCACAGAAGTTATACAAAATCACAGTAAGTATTCATATGTTATATTTAATAATAATACCTAGATCCAGTTGTTTTTTATTTGGAAAAAGGAGCAGACTATGTTGAAAATTATTTCAATAGAATCGATCAAATATTTGTTAATATTAAATCAAGTAGTAGTCCTAATTCTTTCAGAAGACTTAGCGATGCCTTATTTACAGATATATTAGAAGATGATGAAAATGTTGATGAAGATAAAGATAACACATCAATGAAGGAATTAATATCTCAAGATAATAATAACATTGATAATTCAGAGAATTCAGATGAGGATGGAAAAAATTTCGACTTTAAATATTACAAATTATATGAGTTTATAAAGAATATCACTAATATTGAATATAAAGGAAAATGGGAATATCTTAAGACAAACATAAATTCTTTCAAAAACACAGAAGGCATCGCTGATCTTGAGATAGTTAAAAATTTTAGTTACTACTCGAATAAAAATTACATAAGCAATATTGATACTACCAAATCTTTATATGTCTATTTGAATTTGAAAGATGGGAAATATAGAGATATGATATTAATTTCAAATTTTTCTCTAAGTTTTCCTCAAAATTTTTCTGACAAATTCTACACTGAAAATGATGAAAAAATACTTTTGTCCAATCAGAACATAACTCTTAGTTACTTTTTTCAAGAAATTTTGGAAACTCCAATAGAATACAACTGTAACAAGGCAACAGTAGACTTAGAATTCATTCGGCACCCAAAGATTTATAAAAAAGATTTCGAAAAAATTATTTTTATGGAATATTCTAAATTAAATCTTCGCATAAGAGACGATTCTTGTAATTTTGCAGTTGACTTGACTTTAGAAGCAGATAAGGAGGAAGATTATGCGGATAGAATTTGGAACTATTCATTGATAATCACAGCCGTCTCTATTCTTGAAATAATATACATAGTAAAATTAATCCATGAAGTTGCAGAAAATAATCAAATAGGAAAAAATTTGTGCTTGATAACGATCAGTATAAATATAATATGGAATGCTTTTATGTGTACTGCACATTTTTACATGTCAATGATCAACGAAGAAACTTCTTATGAATATGGCACACCTAGTATGACTTTTTTTCTTTTGTTTTCTTTCTTTGAACTGCGATTGCTTTTCTTTGCATGGAAATCGAGATACACACACTTGATTTACCAAAATCACATAATCGAATACAGAAAAAAACTTTTGAGATTTTATTCTTTCTTTTGTAATTTATATTTTTAATATACAAGACTTTTTCTTATTTTTCAGCTTGCTATTTATGAGATACTTTTTTTCCAACTTTTTGATTAGTTTGATATTTTTTTCTACCACTTGGATATTTCAGATTGCTCATTCAACGATTAATGGAACGAAGCCGCCTTCTTCAATGTTTTATGTGTTTGCAATTACTTTAGGAAAGCTATTTCCACCAGTAATCCTAATAAATTAAATTGTAAATTGTTTAGTTATATCTCAAGGCTTGTCCATATAATATATTTGAATTAGAACCTGAATATGGAAAAATGCTTATAATAACATTGGTGATTATGATTCAGGTATATCTTATTTTCATTTATTCGATAGGTTGGAATTTTGGCTATTCAGAAACATATCAGTCCTAAATTTTTGTTACCCAAATTTTTAAAAAAGCAACCTTTTAATTTTTACAAAGAATTGAATGAGCAAGACATACTTAATAATAAGTTAAATGTAAGAAGAATTATTTTATCGAAACATATTAGAATGAGTGTATTATTTGCCTCGATTTGCTTCTTAGAACGAATGAAGAGATTTTTAATCAAGAGAATAACAACAACAGCTACAATAATCATAGGAGCATTCATTTCTCATTTAATAAAATAGTAAATAAGCTAAGATTATGGATCGAATCCTTAAAATATGCACACAGCAAAAAGTCTTTTATGGTTACTCCGTGTAATCATGCATTCCACACACCTTGCTTTGAAAGATGGATAGAAATGAAAAACGAGTGTCCATATTGTAGAAGAGCAATACCTCCTTTAGAATAGTTTCATTTTAATTATAATTTGTAAAGTTTAATTATTATAAATTTAATACTTTTATCAAATTTATTAAAAATTTTCTATTCTATTTGTAAATAAATAGTAATAATATAATTAATAAAAATGACAGTATTGTTCCTATTGTTAAAAAGATTAATAAGTTATTATTGACAAATATCAGTTTCAAATTTAATTCAGAAGCACCATCTTGGTAAGCTTGAGCTCTCTCTCTTGAGACTTGATTTTCTAATAAAAATAAATTGGGGGCATCTCTTGAAATGACTTGATTAATTTTATTTTCATTTTTATCATTTAGATTATTAGATGTTTTTTCTAATAGTGGCTCCCTTATTTCTTGACCGTATTTGTACTTATTAATATGAATACTATAATCCATTATTAGATTATTAATAATTATATTAATTATATTTAATATATTTTAAAGTAGCAGTTAAATTAATAAATAGAATCATATTTATATAAAAATTTCCTCTATTTTAATTATTTGAATATTGCTTGACTCTATTAAAAATTGAGGCCCTGTTGTTAAATGAGCCAGAATGCGGTTGCTTGATACTTTTTTCATGCTGAGCTCTTTTTTTAATCTTTTTATTCTTTTTACTTTCCATGTCTTCGTTATCGACACTCTCCACTAATTTTACATCTCTCCATTTAAATTGTAAGGAAAAGAAGATAATAAACCCACACAATGAGATTATTCCGCATGTTAGAATAGGGGTGTCTAATAGATAAAATGATAGAAAGGTAAATATAGGGATTATATTCCCAATTGCTTTTATCGATGAAACGAAAACTGTACGATAAGCCGTAGGTACTGAAGTAATAAGTAGCAGATTAAATAATGAAACAGTTGTTATGATAAGAGCAGAAGACGTTGAAACACTTAAAGAGCTGATTTTGTATTTTTCTTTATCTTCTTCAGATCCAAAGAAAAAAATTCGGTCTGCATCAGGGAATAAAAAATTAGAGTCTAGAAAGATGGTAATCATCGAATAAATCATAATTGTAATCATAACAAAATATTTGTCATCGAGAGGAACTATGCCTGAAAGATTACCAATTAAAGTAGGAGTTAAGAGAACAACCAAAAATGAATATATGATAACCCCGAAACTTTCAATTAAATTAGACTGGTTAGGATTAGCCAATTTAAATACAACTGTAAATGTTGCTCCATAAAAACAGTATATGATCGATGTCCATAGAAGAGTAAAAACGAAAAAATATTTCCTAACGTATTTGTCCCTGAAGAATTTTTTAAAAATTTTAAATAAATTCAAGACATTTAATCTTTTAAATTGAAATGAATAGTTTAATTCATCATATATTTGTCCTTCATCAAACCTTTCTCTCTGATTGTTTATTAAAATTTCTTTTCTCGATCCGAAATTTTTCAAAGACATTTTCTTTTTAAATTCCTCGTTTGTCAATTTAGATTTTTTTTGCTTGTACATAGATACTCTCACTTTATTCAATTCTTTGTCACTTATGGAAGGAGAATGCTTTATGTTTTCAAGCAGATGGGGTCTAATATTTCTAGAGGCAAGTGCCTTTATGCCCTTGATATTCTGTAAATTATTTTCAACTTCTGCTTTTGGTTGTTTTTTATTATTTATTACGTTTGTAATAACTAATTCTTTCCAATAAACATCATAGTTTGCTATTTCATTCTCGACTTCATCATTGATTTTATTTTTCCTCTTATCCTCATCTTTTTTCACTAAAACTTTTTGAATAATCTTCGTAAAAGTTTTCATTTTCATTTCGTAATCTCTTCTTTCTGAATAAAATCTGGGATTTTCTTCAAAGTAAAATAGAAAGATAAAAAATAATCCTAGGAAGAAAGCTATTGACACATAAAAAAATATAAATAAATTTTTGATAAATGTATTTAAAGAGACAAAAGACATATTAGTGAAAGTGAACTGAGAGTGCATATAGGCATTTATATGTTTAATTGACTTAGGATCAGGATAAAATTCGATAAAATTTAATAAAACTAAATATTCAAGAGCGAATAGGGATAATCCTGAGAAGAAAATGATGAATCCCCAAACTATGAAGAAATCTGTGATATTATTATAATCTCCTACAGTAAATCTCGAAAAAAAAATAGTAACCATATTTTCTATTACTATAGTGATACTAACCCACATTATGACTTTCCTTTTACCATAGTAATCTGCAAGTATCCCAGATACAAACAGACCTAAACTGCCACCTACAAAACATAAAATGTTCAAGAATATGTTGTAATATTTTAAATCACAGTAATTTTCCTTAATTTTGTTGAAAATTGTAATTTGTGAGTCATCTAGTTCAAATCTTACATAAATTTCATGCGATATTGTGTCAGTTCTTAAGATGTTATTAGGCCTCTCCGAATGAAATTTCATAAAAAAATCTCTGCAAAACAATCGATCGTTTTGACAAACAGTCACGCAGATCTCATCTGAATTACAGTAACATAAATCACGATAGGAACAACTTTGATAAGAATAATTGTGAATAGAAAAGCATTCGTATTTAAGAGCGTACTCAGGCATCCTTAACAGAGCAAGAGTCACCAATCCTGACAAATAATTCATGATAAGAGTAAAGAATGTCACAAATACAAGTGTATAATAATATCGTTTGTTTAAAAAATTATTTTCATAAATATATTGAAACATGTTATCGCAGGATAATGCTATATCCAAATATTCTTGTACCTTGGGAATATCTGGTTCCTTGTTTTTAGGATTTGCCTTACTCGATGATTGATTCTTCTTTAAATTGTTTTTCCTTAAACGTTTCCTATTTATCCTCAGAATAACATCTTTATCTTTTCTATTGCTGATATTATTCATTTATTATTATTTTTATATATTCTACTAAAGATAATATGAGCACCACAGAACAAGAAAACAATTTAAACATACAAGCAGTATAAATACATTAAAATCTTCATAAAATTCATTATTTTTAAACATTTCTAGGAGGCAGAAATTTCTCCTGAAGAGCAAGAACAAGAAGAAAGTGTCGACTTAGAATTGCAAGAAGCCATGAAAAAGGCAAATATCGATGACGACTATTTTGCTAATGATAAAAACGAGAGTGGAGATAAAAACTCAAAGCAAAATCCCAATTCTAAAAAAGGAAAAAAGAAGAAGGGGGAAGATTTCTTAGAATATGCTGTCAAGAACGGAATTCAAGTCAACATTGAATACGAAGACAAGCCCTTGAAACATCAAGAAAAGAATTTTGAACATAAAGGTCACAAAGGAAAATTTGCAAACAACTTCGAAAAAGAAAAAAAAGAAGAGTTTCAAAAGCCAAAATATTCAGAGAATAATTACAAAAAATATCCTAAGCCATATCATCCATATAAGAAAGGATATCACGGAAATAAGATGCGCGATCTTCATAAAATTGGCAACAACAAATTCGATTTATGCAATCCACACATGCCAAGATCAATGAATATGCATGTCCCTATGTATGGTTCATTCATGCCAGGGGCAGGAATGGGAATGGTGCCACCCATTAAAGTTGCAAATCAAGGCGAAAACGAGATCAGATTGAAGGATAACAGTGACGAATCAATTCTAGAATTCGTTACTTTCAATTTATCTGCAGATAATTTGAACAGAGATCTATACCTCAGAAACAGAATGGACGGAAATGGATTTGTTGATGTATTTGATGTAGCTAATCATAAGAAATTAAAATATATGGGAGTTACAGTTGAAAAACTCATTGAAATTCTTAAACAAAACATTGATCACTCAATTATTGAAACAAGATTTGATGAGGAGAGAGTCTCAGTAAGAAACAGAGAATGGGACAATATAAAGGACAGTTTGAACAATGTAACTCAAATTTATGAACAAAAGAAAATTGCAAGGAAACATGCCTATCATAATTCTATGAATAACATGAATTACGTTGGTATGCAAAATAATTACTTCTTTAATTCTGTTCCTAATTCCAGCCCTGAAGAGCTACAAATGAAGATGATGGGTAACTATCCCATGATGATGGGATTTCCTGGCTATCATGCTTATCATGGATATCAATATCCAATGATGGCAAATAACTACGTTGTTCCTTCCTTCGATGTTGTGGAAAACGAGACAAAACTTCCTCAAGAAAATTGATTTCATAGATATTACCTTTATATATTCTATTAAAAACAAAGATAAAGTTCGATATTAATAATGATATTATTATCTATTATATATTATTATATCATAATTTTGAATTGATAAAAATAATATTAGAGAATTTCCAGGATTTATCATTTCTTTTAGATTCAATTTCATCTTTAATAAATTACATTTTGATAAAATTATGAGTTGTTTTTAATTACTGGTATATGCTATTACAAATAAAAATTGTATTCAGAATATTATTTTAAATATAGTTATATCTATTGTACTAAAATGAATTATTTTATAATAATAGGTAATATTTAATATTATTATGTTGATTTAACTATCCGATATAAGTAAAGTTTAGATATTGAAAATTCCTAAACGCCTTAAAAAAAGCTCACTTATATTTATTAAAAATAATTTTTATTTTAACGTTCAATCTATCATTTAAATAGATATGGGTAATGTATAGTTAAAAATATAATGGAAGGATATTACAAAACAATTGAGATCGATAATTTTGAAGGTGAAATTAAACTAAAAGAAAGAAGCTTTAGAAATTTACATAGATACGAAATATTAATAAAAGTTATCTGCACAACTATCAATCCAGTAGATTTGATGTTCATGAAAGGTGATTATGGAGATACAAAGCCTACAATTTTCCCTGTAATTCCTGGAATCGAAGGTAGTGGCGAAATAATAAAAGTTGGTGACGACATTGATAAAAATTACGTTGGAAAAAGAGTAGGAATATTTGTTGATTATAGCCATCCTGGTACATGCGAAGGGTTGTGGGCACAATATATCTATACAAGTTTATCTAATGTGATGATATTTGACAAACAATTACCATTTGAAAAAATTTGTTTTATAATGAATCCTCTTACAGCTATAGGTATGGTCGATAATTGCTTGAAGAAAAAAGTGTTTGGAGTTCTCTTAACTGGGGCCTCATCTACAGTGGGAAGAATGTTCATCAGATTGTGTGAAAGATACGAGATCCAACTTGTAAATCTAGTAAAGTATGATCAATCTGAGTTAAAGCTAAAACAAATGAGTGCTCAAAATATAATTAAATTCTCTGATGAAAATTGGGAAAAGCAATGTATAAAAATGTGTACATTAGCTAAGGTCCAGCTCTGTTATGATTGTGTTGGAGGAGATATAACTTCTAAAGTATTTGACCTAATGCCAGATGGATGTACTATGTATCATTTTGGAAATCTAACAGAAAAGGAAATCTCTAATATTGATTCTAGAGAGCTCATTTTCAAAGACAAAATTCTTTGTGGATGGTGGCTATATAGGTGGCTGCAGTCCTTGGGTGAAACTGAGATAAAATACTGGTGGGGATTTGTAAAAGATGAAATTCAAAGTCGTTCGAATTTATTTGAAACACAAATCTCGAAAGAATTCAAATTAGAAGATATAAAGCAAGCAATCGAATATTATAAAACTTATTCATAAGCGGGAAAAGTATTGTTAAAAACAACATAATTTCTTTGTTTTCTAATATGTTACACTTAATTATATTTTAATAATTATGAAAAATTTAAAATAAATATTTTTATTATTAACATAAATTGTGAAATCTAATATTTATTAATTTATGAATTCAAATTCCTCATCTCTTGAAATACAAAGAAATATCGTCTTGTCTCAAAATTACAGTTTGAACATAACCAATATAGAAGAAAATGATTCCAGTGTAACAAATATATTTAAATTTAGGAAGATAACTTCAAAGTAGAAATACTATTTATGATGCTGCTATATGCTTTGAGTATTATAGGCAGCATTTTTATTAAAAGAATAAATTTAAAGATTATTAATGATTCGTTATGCTCTGTCATAATTGGAATAATAGGAGGTTATCTCATAAAAAGTTTTTATGGGCAATATTATGTTCAGGAGATAACACAAGGCTATCTGAAGGTTTTTATTATTGTCCTTCTTCCATGGATCATATTTGAAAGGTACAAATAATAAAGAAAATAATTTAGTTCATTTAATATTAAGAAGAAGGAATTTTACAAAAATCTAGGAACTATTTTATTATATGCAGTGTTGGGAACTTTTCTATCTATATTAGTAATAGGATATTCTATGTGGTACTTAGGTCAAAGCGATCAATCAAATGTAAATTTTATAATAAGTTTTATTAAAGAAATTTTCTTTTCAGGAATCTATGGCATATGGTGCATTGATATCAGCTACTGATCCTGTTTGTATAATAGCTGCATTCAAGCAATATACAACTGACCAAAATTTTTACCTAATAGTCTTCGGTGAAAGCATATTGAATGATGCGGTTTCCATGGTTTTTTATGATGCTATTGTAGATTTCAGAGATCAAGGGTCATGGCTGAAAAATTTAATAGGCCCCATCCTGAGCTTTTTGACTATCTTGATTGGTTCTACTGTCATTGGCATACTAATCGGATTAATCACCTCAATTTTTGTAAAAAAATTCGGTGAAGAAAATAAGAATGTTGATAGACTAGAGAAGGGTATTTTTATTTCTATTCCGTACTTTACTTACTTACTAAGTGATGTGTTAGGACTTTCACCTATTGTAGTTATATTTTTCAATGGAGTAGCTTTAGCAATATATTCTAAACCTTATATGAGCAAAGATTCCTTACATTTTGTTCATCATTTTTACGAAGAGGTTGCATCAATTGCAGAAAATATAGTTTTTATTTTCCTTGGAGTTGCATTTTGGGTAAATCATCCTTACAAGTAATATTTTTTTTAAAAAAGTTAGTAAAATGAGTCTAAATCTTCCAATCCGTTTAATTGTTTTGTGTTTAATAGGAAGAATTGCTAATATTGTAATATGTTCATATTTGGTAAATATGCCCAGAAGAGAAAAAACGAAACTCGATTTGAAAAAACAAGTATTCCTATATAATGTAACAAAATGTAGTTTTTCCTTTGGTTTTCTGGAGTTAGAGGAGCTATGGCCTTTGCTCTTTCCATAAAAAGTGTAACTGATTTTCCTGAAGTTGGACCAATCTTCCTTTTACTAACATTAATTATAACTGCATTTACTTTAATTTATTCGTCTATCTTTTTAGAAACTACTTTGAACAAGTGTGGGATAGTGATAAAAGAAGACGAACAATCATTAGAAGAAAATAACAGCTCTCCTTACTCTAATGAAACCGACTTAAAACAAAAATACTTTTTTAATATATTGAAGGATAAAATGGAGAAAATCAATTCGAATATTTTTTTACCATTAGTCGAAAGAAGTCAGATTCAAAACATAAACGGTCTTAAGGCTGATCTTTTACATGATTTTAAAATGGGCGATTTAAAATAATGTTTGAACTTTTACATAATTATTTTTTTGAATTTTAATCTATTCAGAAAAATATTGTTTTGTAATTTAATAAAATATAAAGTACTAATTAGACTTGAATTAGTTAATAAAAAAAAAAGAAAATGAAATTTTTACTAAATTAAGTTTAAGGTATATTTACTAATAATCATATCTATTCTTATATAATCTATAATTTATATGTATTAGATGTTCATAAATCTTTCAGAAATTCTGCAGCAATTTTCAGTTTAGGATTTTATTTTATTTATGTAGGTAAATTTTAAATGTATTTTCTAATTTTCAAAATTAAATATGAAATTGCAAAAATTTTGTGAATTTATTTATTGAATGATTTTGAATTCGAGTAAATTATTTTTTTATAAATTAAAAAGAATTTTATAATCTATATCTTTACACATCATATCACTTGGATATTTATGAATACTTCTATTAAGTAATTATTATGAAAATTATTAATATATTCAAAAATTTTTGCAAAAATTAATTTAAAGACAGACCAAGGCTAAGGCTTTAAATAATTATTTAAAATTATTTAAAATAAATATCAGAAATTTTTATTTTAAATTTTTTTAATAA
>Ga0169931_10010321_pt1 | contig 13316 bp, 9 predicted proteins | sample Kivu_15m_20L_FD_129675 | JGI IMG/M metagenome (GOLD analysis project Ga0169931, IMG submission 129675) | Freshwater microbial communities from Lake Kivu, Western Province, Rwanda to study Microbial Dark Matter (Phase II) - Kivu_15m_20L... | ecosystem: Environmental > Aquatic > Freshwater > Lake ...
ACTATAATATTTAATTATAATGTAAGAATAATATTTAGATTTAAAGAAATATATATCTGTAGTAACATAACTCTCATTTATTGCATCTACGTTTGCAAAAGAATGTTCATAAAAAACTGATTTAAAGGTATATTAAAAGAAGCAAAATGATCATGTCACTTAAGTATATTTATAATTACTAAGGCAGATTATAAAATTCAAACACTTATTATTAATGGATTGAGACATTTCTTTCCTAAACTTAGGATTGTTGGATAATAAACTATAGACTACTAAGGAGAAATTAAAGTTAATTATACAGATATATCAACTTCGAATTATCCATAAAATTTATAATTAGATGTAAAAGCACCTCTTTAATAGTTTTGTGTCTGGATTGATCCGATTGATAATACAAAGGGTTTTATAAATGGTAAACTTGATTATGTGACCATATTAATAGGACTCTCAAGAAATAAAAAATCATATATAGGAATTACTACTTTACCTTTTTGTAAATAAAATGAAAAGATCATTTATAAACCTTAAGTATTATTAGGTATAAGATCTCTTTCTAAAGCATTTTCATCTTTTGAGAAAAATAACTGGATTACTCTTCAAAGACCTCAAGAAAACATTCCACATAAAATTGTTGTTAGTGATAGTAAATAAACAGTTCAGACTATCAAAGATATTGCTACAGTTAATAAAGCTGAAATTCATCGTTTAGGAGGATCAGGTATCAAAATTGCATTTGTAGCTAAGGGAAAAATGGATACATTAATATATAGTGGGGCTTTTAATCATAAATGGGATACATGTTCTGGATAAGCTATAATATTGGCTCTTGGTGGATAATTTAGTGATATATTGGGAAACCCTATTGAATATGATCCAAATAATAAATAAACTATGAACTTTAATGGCAATTTATGTTCATTCAATAAAGATATTATGATTCAAACTGTCTAAAGTTTCAATAAACTTAAATTATGATTTATAGATAAATTTTATTCAATCATTATTCATTCTAAATCTATTATTATTAATTTTCATTAGACTTGGATTTTTAAGATTTTGGTTGTCTTCCTCTCTTTTTTCTTTTTGCCAAATCGATTAAACTTGATGATAACAATTATTATTATTCTTCATCTTATGAATTCATCATCAAATATTGTTAATCACCAATATCATCACAATAATTAACTTGTTTTCTTACTCGATTCCCTCTTCCATATTATCTTATCTTTTATTATTTCGCTTTTGGCTATATTATATTATGATTACTGCTTAAACAAACCAAGATGGAATCTAATCTTAGCTCATAAGTCTATAATTAATTGCATTTTATTATTATCTGTTTTAATCTGGTCCATTATACTTTTGTTCACAAAAATTCTTATATATTAACTTTTATTTTTCATATCTTTATTAATCCATCTGTTGAAATCTTATTAATTATTACTAAATCAAAAGATAATTACTTAGTTTCTTGCAATACATCGATTTATTTGCTAATCATCTGGAATCTCATCACGGCTATTTTATTAATCTACATTTCTTCGTTTCAATAATTATTAAATTTTCTTTTTTCTTTAACCTTAACTACTACTCAAGTTATACATACCACCTTGAATAAAGAGTTCATCTAAGTTCATTTTAAATCCAGCCTTTTTTAATATAGCCTCTTAAATAGGAGTATTTGTAATAAATCTTAGTACAATAACTTACTTTTTTTGTCCAATACGATGAGCTCTATCTTGAGCTTGAAGATCCATTTGAGGATTCCAATCCGAATCAAAAATAATGACTGTATCTGCTGTTTGAAGATTTAATCCTAATCCTCCAGCTCTTGTACTCAATAAAAATACATCGTATTATGAACCTTTTTAATTAAATAATGACATTCTTTGCCCTCTATCATCAGCTTTTGTACTTCCATCAAGCCTCAAATGTTTAATACCTTTATATTAAAAGTAAATTTGCATAATGTCCATAAGATGAGTCATTTGAGTAAAGATCAATACTCTATGTCCAAATTATTTCAGTTTAGGTAAGATTCTGTCGATTAATTAAAATTTTCCAGATGAACGGAATATCCAATCATGAAAACATATATCGTCATAATTTCTTAAGAACATATATGGATGATTGCAACATTTTCTTAATTGCATCATTAAATTAGTCAAAGTTGTTGTTGATATTTTACCTGAATTGTTATCAAATTATAAAGCCGTTTTTTTCGATATATTATCATAAATTAATTTTTGCCAAGCAGATAGTTATACTTTTATGACATGTTATTTTTTATCTGGAAGTTATGATTAGACCTATTTTTTGACTCTTCTCAACAAAAATGGTCTCAAAACTTGATGCAAACGATTTATAATCAAAAGCTGTTCTTATTAATTCAATGATACAACAGATTATTTTTATCCTGTTTTCTTTGAAATAGCTATAGAAAACCATTTTTCAAAATCATCAGAACTATTGAAAACCTTTGGAAGTAAGAAATTTAAGAGAGCCCAGAGTTCTCCTAAATTATTTTGAAGGGGAGTTCCAGTTAATAATAATCTATGATTACTATGATATTGCTGTCCTAAAACTCCAGCAAATTTACTTTTTGCATTTTTCATTTTATGACCTTAATCAATTATGATATATTTCCAATCATATTTGTTCAATCTTAATCTATCTTTAAGAATAAAATCATAAGTTGTGATGCAAACATTCCATTTTGATCCTTTCATAGTTTTTAATATTTCATTACGAGTAGTAGGATTTCCACGATACACTACTTTTCTAATTGATGGGGCCCATTTATCAAATTAAGACATCCAATTAGACATAGTTGATAAAGGAACGACTATCAAAAAAGGTCCATAATTTTTTTTAAATTATATCAAATATGATAATAAAGAAATAGTCTGTATAGTCTTTCCTAAACCCATTTAATCTGCTAATATACCATTTAAGTTATTGTTATATAAAGAAACAAGCCATTGAAGACCAATTAATTGATAGTTTTTTAATTATCCACCTTATAGGATAGTTGGTTGTTTTTTTATTTATTATTTTACTGTATGAGTTAAATTATAATACATTTTATTGGAATTGTTAAAAGTATTTTCTAAGTTTTATTAGTGAGTTAAACCTTCTATAGGCTCTTTAACTTAAACAATTTACTATGTTTCATCTTGAGATGTTCCTTTTTGAATAAGGACTTTAGCGCCAAGTTATTTCAAAAATTTATCAGTTTGATTTAGTAATTATTTGATCTTATTATTTTTTTAAAGTTAAATTAACTTGAAATATATGTCCATATTACCTTTCTTCAAAGCTTCGAGTCTTTCTTATGCCTTTTTATCAATTATCATTTACTTTTATTTTTTCTTAATGTCGTAATTAGCCTTAGCTTGATTTGCTATCTTTTTTCTATCTTTTTGCTTTTTTCGATGCCATTATAAAAATTCTTCTTTGTGTATTCTTAAATGCTGCATAAATTATTTATGCTTAATCTTTTTTCTTCTCTCATGATCACTTTTGACTTGATTTTAGAATTTTTAGACTCGATTGCCTTAGTTTCTATTTTTTTGAAGCTTCTATCTCCTGAAATAATTTCTATCAAGAAGTTGTTATTAAAATAACCTGACAGATTTATTATCATTTTTAAAACCTTATAAAATTTTAGCAAAAACTTTATAGTAAGTTTATCGAATTTTCAAAAATCTTTTTTAAATAGATAGTTTCAAGTGAGTTTATGGAGTTAGATTGATGTTCTCCTTTAAAAGCCCTTCAATTTAGTTTTATGTTTTTGAAATAATCCTTTTTATTTCTTCAGTATTTTACTGGGGACTATCCTTTGATGGAGGGCGGATTGTTCCAGTAATCATACTTTTAAGTTCTTGTTCTTTTTAAATTTTATCTCGATAATATGTTACTAAATATTATAAAAAAGAATACCTAGTTTAGCAGTCAATTTTTATTTTTAACTTTGCCAAATATTGGAATGAAGGCCTGTCCAATTTAAATTGGTAGGAACTGGTATGTTTCTGATCAAATGTTTGTATGCTAGAATCTGTGTCTGTAAGAGATAGAGTTGAGATTGGGTTAGTGGGCCAACTTTTTGGGCAAGGGGTTAATCGTCACTAATGGACTTGTTTTCTAAAATTTAATAATAGAGAGATTGAAACTTATCACTGTCGGTAAGATTGTCTCTAAGAACTTCTTCAGTACTCTATAATAGTTTTTAGAAGTACCTTGATTAAGGAGGGGGTTGTTTGTTCCATTATTTTTTAAGCGCACCAACTATTATATGTTGATTTGTATTTATGAAATAAAAGAAAGTTTGATTTATAGAGATTTAATACAGAGTTTATGTAGAAATATACATTTCATATGCACTCATTCATTTGACTATTTCATCCTATTTTTTATCATTTTGCCTATTTTATAAGCCTCTATTCTCAAAAGGAGGCAACAATAATTTTAAATATAAAAACTGTCGAAAACATTTTCTATGATCATATATACCCATATTTCATTATTATTTTAGTTTATAGAATATTATTAGAGTTTTAATTCAATTATTTTATTAAACATCATATTTTTTGTTTATGTTTTGCAAAGTTTACTTGACAATATAAATTGAAAGAACTCTTATTATTCTATAGTATTCGAATGAATATGTATATTTCTCATATTGATTATGATTTATACTATTGTATTTTCGATCTTTTGATCAATATTACTTGTATTCACATTGAAATTTGGAACTAAACACTTTAAAAACTTAACTTAAGATATATTAGCCAAATTTTGCTTAAGGCCAGATTCGAATAGCCCTTAATTTATATCAAGCAATACAATATATATTCATCATTAAACAGCAATATATACTAATAATTCTATAGAACAAACAAAAAATCATAAACTCAATCAATATATTAAAACAAGAAAAAATTGATGATAATACAGATTAAAGTATGAAGTCATGAAATATACAAAATAAATATCAATAAGCATAAGTTGAAAAATCACTATAGATATCTTTGATGTGTTAATTTTATTTATTTTCTTTTTTAGAAATTAAATCGCTTTGGCCTCATTCTCATGCCTATATTATCATTTTCCTTTGAAATCATTAATTTTTCATTGATAAGGTTGTTTGTATGTATATCTATTGTGGCTATATTCGATATATGATTTCTTGAAGGACGTATTGTTCCTTTAAATTAACTTTCCTATAAATTAGTATTTTTAAGCTTCATAGCACTTCTTTTCAAATAATTTGATAAACTTTTAGGAGATTTTGGTGTTAAAGATATCCTACTATGTTTTTTAGGTCGTTAAATAGATTCATATTTCATATGATCAATACTCATAAAATGATTACTCGTTAATTAATGTTAAATAGTTCTATTTTATTTCTATTTAGAAGGAGTATAAATGAATATGCCTCTCTTTTTTTAATTAGAATAAGATATAGTCATATCTTTAGATATAGATTAACTTAATTTTTTATTTTCATGATTCTTTTGGCGTGTATATTTTTCTATTTTACTTAAAATTTATTTAATAACATGATCAGGTCTTGATTGATTATGACTACAATCATTAATCAATATCTTTTCAAATTTTGACTTTATATTTTTAATAATTCTTTAACTATGATTCGATGGTACAACTTCGTCTTTTTAACTATACAAAATTACTACAGGTATTGATAATTTGATTTCTTCAATAAAATTTATATTGAAAGGGTTATATTTTTGATTATCTTTTGTTTATAATATTTTTGAAAAAGATGACTAGACATAATTTAAAGCCACTTAAAATAAAAAATTGGGAATTGATAACTTTTTTGTCGCTATTTACTTAGCTATATCTCTAAAATTATGAAAAGGGGAGTCTAATATAATACCTTTCAATAAAGATGTATCATCTTAATATGATATTGTTTGATATGAATTTCTTGAGTTTCGAAGTGAAGTATTTATGGATTGATTATGCCTTGTTTTATTTTATACTACTAAAGAATAATTTTTAATAGAATATATCAAAGTAGCAACAGCGCCCATACTTCGGCCCCATATATATAATTCTCTTATATAGCTTTTCTTAGATAGTTCATTGATAATAGGCTCTATATATTATATTTTTTACATATATCTTAACTTTATTTCATACCATATGTAACATAATTTCCTTGACTTTTACCACTACCGCTTAAATCAAACATGCATATACTATAATTTTTACTTAAACTTTTTATAATATGAAGACATTAAAGCCGGCTGCTACCCAATCCATGCAAATACAATATACATTTAGAATTAATATTAACTTAACTTTATCTACTTTTCAATTAATTTTTATGTCTAATAAGCGTACATTTTAATTTTTCTTTATGATTATTATAAATATGTGGTAAATCCTAAATATGAAAACGGTCTTCGCCAAGATAAAAATCTACATAAATAAATTTAATACTAATACATTCTTATGAATAGTTATTTTGTTTCGATTTTAATAATTATTCTAATAGTTTGTCTAGAAAGTTAAGATTGTTTGACATGATTTATCAATAGGCTTTTATTAAAGTTAGAATTATTAACAGAAGAATTATAAATATTCATAATTTATCATATATAAGAACTTTTTAATAAATAATCATAAACAAGATCAATATATAATATAAAGATTAAATAAATAACCCTAATATAAGATAAAATTAAAATATTTGTTTCAATTCATCATAGATCATATAATAAGTTAATGATTTGTACCTTACATAGACCATAAACCATTTTTACTAAATAAAATCAATTATCCTGTTACTTTATTTCTTATGCAAACTTATTAGTTAAATATTTTTTTTTGTATCCAATCAAATTCATCAAGAGTAATCATTTATATATCCTATATCTTAAGAGTTTTTGTATGTGTTTTACCAAATGAATTTGCTAATAAAACTTTTATTTCTTATTTATGAGGGACAAGATCGACTTGAATAGCCATGTTTCTTGCTTTAGACCAATAAAATTTCTAAATTCATTATATAAATACATAATAAATAAAATATCCTAGGATGGCACCAAATGATGATAAAGCTGGTTAAGTTGAAAAGAAAAATATTGATATAGGAAATAATTGAGTCCACATTTTGTTGATCAAAAAGTAATTATATTGAAGATCGTGATAAATAGGTATGCTTCCTACTTCGATTTTAGGAAAATGCATAGAATCACTAGCTATATGATTTTTAGGTGATTCAACTGTTTTTGCAAGTAGTTTTGCCATTTTACTAAATATTTTTATATGTACTTTGGTAATCTTGATAAAAAAAAGTGAAGGCAAGTAGGATTAATTTCTTTGTCATGCATTGGAGAATAACTTTTTTGCTTTCTATTAAGTTTATTCTTCCAATCAGGTATTCTAATGTCCAATAATTCTTATTCCTTTCCATTTGCTTTATATCTTCGACCAGCTTAATGATATTTTTTCTATGGATGAATGTTTCGATCTGACTGAAAAAAGTATTTATATCGCATTTATAAATTTCTTAAGGTCCGTTGGATAAGATTTTTAAAGTTCATTGATTACTATTATTTATTTAAAACTTTATTAATGATTTTAAAGCATATAAAAATATATGATATATGGTTATTTTTATATGATAAAAATATGTTCAATCCAGGGATCGAACCTGGGACCGTCTGCGTGTTAGGCAGACGTGATAACCACTACACCAATTGAACAATCTATCATAACTGATCAAATAATCTATATCTTAATGATTTCTATTTTTCAATATGTTTATTATAACTTTAGTTATGATATATAAGTTATTTCTTCTATATAAAAAATTAATTGATGGGCTGCATTCATTCAGATGTCAAAGATAATAAAAATATATTCAAATTAAAACAAAAGTAACCAAGACTATCTAAAATAACTAAGAAAACTTAAGATTCTCCAATTCCAAGCTATCCATCCATAGAAGATATCATGAGAGATATTATTATTCAGCGAAAGAAACTATCAACATAAAATTTGTGAGCAAATAAAAAATATTTAAATAGTAAATTTATGATTATTTATTCATTAATTTTAATATTGTTTAAAAAGTTTATTCATGATATTTTTTTATCACATTATGTTTTTCAAAATAATCTTAATGAATTTTTGTTTAATATTTATCAAAAATACAAAAAAATTTATTGATAATTGATTTTTATTTTTAAACAAAGTTATATATAAAATATGTATGTTTTTTTAATTGGGTAGAATATTAATTAATTTAGATGATTTTATATAAATATAATTAAACATATATTTATAATATCTAAGAAAGAAAGTATCGATGCTTAAAATTTTAATAGTTTTTATTCTGACAATCATTTTATGTTTGTCATTTAAGCCTTGTTAACCATTTGGTACACGATTATTTTATGGAAACATAATAACTAATCCTCAATCTTTGCAAAAACTTCAAATATATTTTAATACTGAACTTTAATGTTCGCAATCTCAAGTGGTATTAATTACAAAAAAAGGTCAAAAAACATTATAATGTACTATAAACTCTTTGAAATTATCTAAAGATACTTCATTTTATAGTACTTATATTCATAAATGTACAACAAATGATATAAGTTTTTAATAATAATTTGTTTATAATGTCTATGGCTGGGATGGAATATCTGATAAAATACCATTCTCAAAAACACCAATAACGGTTAAAATAGCTGATATAACTAATGTATATTTATATTAATACAGACAAATCGTAAAATAAATCTTATATTATTAGCTGATTGGTCAGCTTTAGTAATCAATGTTGATAGATATAAAAAACTAGATGATTTATTTGCTAAAGTAATTCAATAGAAATAAATAAATGGCCTAATAGTAAATGGGGATATTGGTTATGATTTAGATACAAACAATTGTTTGAATTATTAAAAATTTTTAGTAATGTTATCTGACATTGCTAAAAAAATACCAGTAATAATGATCACTGGTAATCGTTAATACAACACTGATGATAATTTGAAACTATTTTTGAATAGTTTTGAACTTAATAATCTTGATAAATCCTTAGCAGCAAATCTTTATCTTGGAAATTTGGCTTTAGTTGCATTTGATCCTTTTTAATTAGAAATTAATAATGTCACTAGTGATCCCACAATCAATAATTTTATTAGTTATCTAAAAATTGCTAAAAATACAGGTAAATATGTTGTTCCTATTTCACATTATCCTTTAGCTTGTAGTGGAGTAAGATTTTGTATTAAAAATCGATAAATTATGAGTAAGTATTGGAATGCTATGTTTGATGCTAAAATTACTTTGTATTTTGGTGCCCATTTTCATTCATATCAAAGAATTTATCCTTATCTTAAAGACGGGACATTTAGTCATCAATCTGATGGATATAGAAGTGATTAAAATTATATAATTTCTATTGTAGAAGGAGTTGCTGGTAATGATAGGGATATTGTATAAAAAATAGACAAAATATAAGATTTTACATATCGCTATACTTTAAATGATACAGGATTTGGTGTTTTATCTATTGATACAAGATCTGCTACTTATTAACATTATTCAACTTCTAAAGGATTGTTTGATTCTATCTCAATAGCTTTAATAAGGCAAAAAATGCTTTTGTAAGAATGATTTGATAGGTTTCTTATAATTTTATATATCATATTAATATTTTTATACAATTAAAACATAAAAAATCATTAATCATATAAAATTTATCCTGTCTACTTCAACAGGTTATTAAATATATCATATTTATAATTATTAGCCAATGAATCTCCTAATAATTAATTTCTTTTAGTCTATTAATTTGTAAACTAATTAATAATTTCATAGTAAACATATTAATGATTTAAACAAGGTATTAAACAACATATTAATATTAATCTTTGTGATACGTTTATTTAATAATACTAAGGATCTTTTATAGCCCCCATCAATACTGCATTCATTTTTTAGCAATTCCAATCAGAAAGTGGGCCAGTTATTTACTGTAAGGCTTATAATTAACGCTCATGATCTTATTATTTACTTTTCATTAAATAGTTTAACATTAAAAGACGAACTGCCATTCGTAAATTTATGGATATATCATTTTATTATAATGAACTAAATAGCTTGTATAATAAAGTTACAACATTATCAATATAACTGCTTCTTGATATGTAAAGAGGTTAAAGAGGTGATATAATATGCCACTGTGAAAATAAATGTTACCAATTATGATGCTAAACTGTATTAAAAGACATAAATCTTGCAGGAAAATGATCGTCTTTTTATAAAATACCACCGACTATCAACTTAAAATCATAAAAATCTTTTTTAGCCCTCTATTAAAAGCTTTCATTTTATTTAGGAATTCCAAAATCCATTAATTTGACTTTACCTTCAAAAGTTATTCCTATGTAATTTGAGCTTTACCTATATTATGTTAGGTGAGATTTCCATGGGTAACTCTCATATTATAAAAAAATGAATAAACTTTTAGAAATTTTTATATATACTAATCCATATATTTAGGATTATTTTTAAATAGATTTTTCTATGTATGAAATGTTTTAGGGAAATACTAAAGAGGGACATAATGATTAGATGAAGAATGTAAAGGTTATTGAACTATTCTTGCATATCCTGATAACCCAGAATAATGATGTTGAAGTTGTAAAAATATACTAACAGTTTGTGTAAGTGGCAATGCAACTATTCTAAATATAACAACTTTATTTTCTTTGACCTTAAATCCTGATCTCATTTATCCATGTATATTAATGCCAAAAAGTTAGCTAGGTGAATATGATATGACATAATCTTTAATTTTCTTTTGAAAATTAGTATTTATTTATGATTTCATATAATATATAATTATAATCAAAGTATTATATCATTTGAATTTAATATTAATGACTAAATAGTTTAAATGGAATGAACTTGTTGTTCTTGATTAAAACAAATATTAATATTAACCTTAAGTATAATGTAGATAATCATTAATAAAGAAATATTGTAATATGCATAGTTTCTAGGACTGAAATTTCCAGATGATAATCGATATAAATATCTTGTAATTGAAGGATTGAAAGCTCAACTTCCTCCTTTTTGGTAAGCTTGCTAAAGCCCCGATGGTGATATTTGTTTTAGAAATAAAAAGACAAGAATAATAACAACTTAAAATCCCTTAGATTAAATTTATAAATCAAAAATAAGCAATTTAAGACTATTATAAGCACGAAATAACTTTTTCCCTATAAATTAATAAAGCCTTGTAAATGAAAGCAGTGGATTATACAAAAGCAAATTAAAAAATTAAGATTTAAAAATAAGTCTTCAAGATAATAAATAATAAAATAAAATAATGAATAGGCAAATTACATAATAAAGTATATATTCTTAAAAATCGTTATAATATGATGACAAATACTATAATCGATCATCATTAGTTAAATCTAATACCTTAGAGAATAAGTATAATGAATAGAAAACTAAGCATGTTTTGAAATTATTATAAATAAAGAATAACATTATGAGGATGGTGCCTCGTTAAAATTAATTAATTACTAAAGTAAATGGTTTAGCTATTAATAATTAAAAAAGTATATTAAAATTGATGGATATTAGTAAGTTGGAAAGATTATCTACATTGAAAACCTCTATTATATAAAAAAGGCTAAGACTATAAAAATTAAACGAAATGAAGGTATCTTTAAATGAAACTAAAATATAAATAAAATAATCAAAAACTAATGAATATTGATAGAATTACTTCAATAATAAAGATATTTATAATGATCATATCATATACTTTATAATAATAAATTTATATGAAGATTCATCAATTACACTTTAATTTTATGTTTTATAATATATTTAAAACCATATTGATAATTTTGATCAATATTAATAAAATAATAAGTAATATTCCAGGTAATGATCCTTATGTTGTAATCCTTTTTATTACTCTTTTCATTTTATAATGATCTTTTTAGACTAGACATTGATTATATACAGATAAAATATTGTTGAAACAGTTTTATTTATCATAATATGATTATTGATCTTATTATATTCTATTAGAATCATTTTTTCTGATTTTTTATAAAGCTATTTATAATTGTTATATTATTTTATTTACATTACATTCTACAATTGTAAGTTTATTATGAGGTAGTATTTCAGAAACTCCACCTACATTTGTTGATATACACTATAAACCGAGATAAGAAGCTTATACGATAGCTATTCCAAAAGATTATGTTAAAGCAGTACTTAAATATATATGACATGATTTTACTATTTATAAAGCTTACTTATTTTATACTTTACCATATAAATTTACTAATTATTATAATTTCTATCTTTTTATTATCTATTTTAAAGCAATTAGTTTAGGACCATCACCAATTATCTCAAAATAAATATTTTTATTTCTTTTACAAAAGATAGGAATTAAGTCTATTAAAAGGTCTATTCCTCTTCTATAAACCATTCTACTTACAATAGCTATCTTTATCTTATCAATTTTTTTATTAATTTATTTCTTTACTATTGGTCTTTCTATAGTATTTGGTATTATAATAATTTTTGAGCTATTTACATGACATCTGAGTATAAAATTGTTTCTAGTTGTCCTTGAAACGCATATAAATTTATCATATAGTTCATATACAGTAGTCATGATCCAATTGAAATTCAAATCTAAATAACTTTTAAAACCATAAAGCGAATGCTCTGTATGAATAATTTTAAGGCCCAAAAAATAACCAAAAATGGCATAACAAACACCAAGTGTACTTGATGATTGATGAACATGAATTATATCAATCTTTTATTTCATTAATATATTCCTAGCTTATGGATATTACATGAAAAAAGTAGGAAAAATTACATTATTTTGCGAATAAAAACGAGGCAAATAATATGTTTTTACTCCTTATATCATCATTTATCCATAATAATGAGATCTGCAATGAGTTATAACAATGATATTATTTATTTTTTGTTTAAGAAATTTAGCTAATTACTTAATTTGTAGTTATACTCCTCCTAATTCAGGATAATAAAAATCACAAACTATAGCGACTGATAAATTGATCTTTTATATCATTAATAATTAATAATAAAAATATGAAAAAATGAGTATAAAAATCGATAAAAAGCTACTAATATTTTTTCATTTGATCATTTTTTGCAAACTCTTAAATTATTGAAGAATTCTTACTTGCTGATAAAATAATTATTCAACTTAATTTTATTCATATTATTTTTCTACTTTTTTTTATTTTATTTTA
>Ga0169931_10010322_pt1 | contig 13316 bp, 10 predicted proteins | sample Kivu_15m_20L_FD_129675 | JGI IMG/M metagenome (GOLD analysis project Ga0169931, IMG submission 129675) | Freshwater microbial communities from Lake Kivu, Western Province, Rwanda to study Microbial Dark Matter (Phase II) - Kivu_15m_20L... | ecosystem: Environmental > Aquatic > Freshwater > Lake...
GCGCGATCTGACCATCGGCAACGACCTGATCCAGTTCTCCGCCCGCTTCAACGGGATTTCTCAGGAGATCTCGGTGCCGATGGACTGCGTCGCCGGGATCTTCGCCAAGGAGAATGGCCAGGGGCTGGCCTTCCCGGAGGTGCCGCCTCCGGCCCCGCAGGACGCCGACGACCACGACGGGGACGCGCCACCCCGTGACCCCGACGACCGGCCGACGCCGCCGTCTGGCGGACGCGCCAGACTTCAGGTCGTGAAGTAGGGTTCCAGGAACGCACTGCCGCGGTCGATATAATCGGTCGCAGTTCTGCCGGATTAGCTCAGTTGGTAGAGCAACCGCCTTGTAAGCGGTAGGTCATCCGTTCGAGTCGGATATCCGGCACCACCCTGTATCCCTGCCATGCCTTTGTTCTCCAGGTCAGGACGGTCGATGCGGCGTCCAGACCTGGAGGCTTCGTGCGGCCGAAAGGGCATGGCGAGGCGGACCGCGCAGCCCGTCACCGGGGTGGCGCCCTGGGAACCTCTGCTGGCGTTGTAGACTGCGGAACCGTGAACGACACGTCTTCCGCCCCCTTCTTCCGGCCGCGCCGCATGAACGACTCGAAACCCGAAAAACCTTCCACCGGCCTCCGTCCGGCAAGCGCCTTCATCCTTGCTGCCCTGCAGGCCCTCGCTGCCTGCAGCGCCGTGCCGAAGGCGCCGGCCCAAGACGCGAGCACCGAAGATGCCTGCCAGTGGCGGACGCTGGAGGCCGGCCCCTTCAGCGTGCAAGCACAGACCTGCCGCCATGCCACCGGCGTCTGGCAGGTCAGGGCCGAGCCCGAACTGCCGGGCTTCGGCCTGTGGCATGACGACGGGCGCGTGACCACGGTGGTGCAGTGGTTCGCCAAGCCGGCCGACGCGCCCGTGGCGGCCATCCTTCCAGAGTTGCGGGCGAAGGGCCTCATCCCGAACGATGAGCAGTGCGTCTTCAGGCCGGCCACCCGGCCGGGCCCCCGCACCCACGCCTACTACGACATCCGTCCCATCGGCACCCGTCTGGCCGCCCTGGAGGCAACCCCGTCGGACCAGATCCCCGACCCGCCCTGCGGCGAGTTTGGGTGGTCGACGCACGGGGTACGCTACTTCGTGACCGACATCAGGACACCGGAGTGGGTCGTGTACGTCAACGAAGGGCAGGACGGCACGCTGATCGACGCCCGCAGCATCACGCCGCGCTGATCCCGGAGACCCCGCATGAGCTTCCTTTGCCGCAGGCTTTCGACCCTGGTCGTCTTCTTTCTGTCTCTGGTCGGAACCGCGAACGCCGACGGCGAGTTGCCGAAGCGGCTCACCCCGGCGGATCAGGCCCGGCTGCAGCAGTTCGAGACGGTGCGGGCCGAGGCGCTTGCCCAGGCACGCCAGGATGGTTCAGCGGCGGATGTGGCGGAACTCGAGGCCGCCCTTGCGGGCGATGCATCGCCGCTCCAGGGCGTGGACATTGCGGGTGACTGGCAATGCCGCACCTTGAAGCTGGGCAAGTCCATGCCCCTGGTGGTGTACGGCTGGTTCCGTTGCCGCATCGACGATGATGGGGCCGGCTGGCGACTGCGCAAGCTGGATGGCTCGCAGCGCACCACGGGCCGCTTCTACGATCTCGGCAATGACCGCATGGCCTATCTGGGCGTGTCGAGCGTCGGCGGCCAGCGGCCGGGACTCTATGGCAGCGATCCGGAACGTGATCAGGTCGCCATCGCCATGGTGCCTGGTCAGAACCGTCTGCGTCTCGAGTTTCCGCTGCCGCACTTCGACTCGCTGTTCGACGTGATGGAATTGCGTCGGCCCGCGCGCGCTGCCGCGGCAACCCCCGCCGCGGCTGCGTCCGGGCCAGTCGAGAACACGGTCCGCGTCGCGGGCGAGACGAAACGTGCCACAGGTGTGCTCAAGTCCGTCTCGCCGGGCGATCGCGCCTGCCTGCTGAGGCTGGAGGATGACTCGGGGCAGGCCTTCGAGGAACTGGCGGACTTCCGCATCTGCGAGCGCGGGTCGGCATTGCGCGGCCGCAAGGTTGCGTTGCGCTATGCGTCCAGGGAGATCCCGGCTGCGGACTGCGGCGCCGACGAGACCTGCTCCCGCCGGACGCGCCTTGCCCTGGTGGTCGAGGCGCGTCCCCTGCCCGGCCCGAAGGCAGGACAGGGCGTGCCGAGCCAGCCCACGGCCGGACGCAACCAGCCTTGAGCTGGGCGCGGCCTCACATCACCCCGGCGAGACCCGCCACCTCGCCCTGAGACATCCCGAAGCGGTAGACGGTGCGTCTGGCCCGCCCGCCGCTCACGGGCATGGGCGCGAGCGGACAAGGGGGCTCACGGCTACCGTCCGGGCGCAGGGTGACGTCGTCGGCCACCTCTTTCCACAATCCGCCGCATACAGGGCGGAACATCCACATGAGATAGCCACGCCGCGCCGCCACGGACGCCAGTTCGTCGGCGTCGGGCGCATCGGCCACGACCACGTCCTGGCCATCGACGCCCCACGGAAAGGAACCGAAGGCTTTGAGGCAATCGATGGCTTCGCCGGTGGGCGCGCCGGGCCGCATGCACGATGGCGCCTCGGCGCGCGCGACATCCCAGGCACCGAGTTCCCAGGCGGCGTCGAGCGTGGCGCGGTCGAGGCGGCCGACGTGATCCCAGGGTTCGTTCAGCTGCATCGCGGTGCTGGGCAACGGGGCGTAGGAGACGGGCTGGGAAGCGTGCGGGCCGTCGATCCGCCGGGTGACGAAGCCGTGCCAATGCAGGGTCATGATGACCGGCGTGTCAGGACAAGGCACCGCCGCCACCGTGATGGCCACCAGCGGGAGCCGGGTAGCCTGCATCTGGGACTCGATGCGATCCAGCAATCGCATGTCTGTTCCTCCATCAGGTCGACACAAGGACGGGCAACCGACGGCCACGGCGACATCGGGGGCGTGAACACCCGGCTGCGGGTACCAGACCGAAAGCCCTCGCACCCGCCGCCGGGTCGCATCCGATGCCGGACCCGGCTCCTGACGGCAAAATATAACCACTCGCTTTCGTCCTGTGTCGCAGCCACGGGACGAGAGTGCTGACATCCAGAACCCGGAGGGAGACGCACATGCAGATCAGATTTCTCGGTGCCGCAGGGGAAGTGACCGGCTCCTGCTTCGAGGTACGCAGCGCCGGCTGTCGCTTCCTGGTGGACTGCGGGCTGTTCCAGGGCGGGCGCGAAGCCGTCCGGAAGAATCGGGAAGCCCTCGACTTCGATGTGCGCGAACTGGACTTCGTGATCCTGACGCACGCCCACATCGACCATTCCGGCCTGCTCCCCCGACTGACCATGCTCGGCTTTCGCGGTCCGGTGTACTGCACGCCACCGACGGCCGACCTGCTGGGGGTGATGCTGCCGGACAGCGCCTACATCCAGGAGAAGGAGGTGGAGTGGGAGACACGGCACCGGCGACGCGAGCAGCGCCGGCAGAGCGTCGAGGAGGCGCCCCTGTACACCGTCACCCAGGCCTTCGCCTCCCTGAAACAGCTGCGGCGGATCGATTACGGCGAGACATTCACACCGCAGTCCGGCGTGCGGGCGCGCTTCCGCGACGCCGGACACATCCTCGGCTCCGCCTTCGTCGAGGTCTGGATCGAGGAAGGCAACAAGACCCGCAAGCTCGCCTTCTCGGGCGACCTCGGCCAGCCCGGGCATCCGCTGATGCGTGATCCGGATCCCCTGGACGAGACCGACGTCCTGGTGATGGAGTCGACCTACGGCAACCGCCTGCACAAGCCGATGCCCGAGACCCTCGACGAGCTCTCGGCGGCCCTCACGGACACCCTGGCGGTACGGGGCGGCAACGTGGTGATCCCCGCCTTCGCCGTCGGCCGCACCCAGGATATCGTCTACCTCCTGCTGCAGCTCTACCGCGAAGGCCGGTTGCCGGAGATGCACATCTACGTCGACTCACCGATGGCCCTGGCCGCGACAAAGGTCACCCTCAAACACCTGGAGAAACTCGACGCGGAGGCCACCGAAACCATGGCCTGGCTGCGCGGCACCGGCGGCAAGCCGGCGGTGCACTTCGTCCAGGAAGTGGAGGATTCCATAGCGCTCAATCAGGTCCGATCGGGTGCGGTCATCATCTCCGCCAGCGGCATGTGCGAGGCCGGACGGATCAAGTACCACCTGCGCCACAACCTGCCGCGCAGCGAGTGCGGGGTGGTGATCGTCGGCTTCCAGGCCGGCGGCACGCTCGGTCGCCGGCTGGTGGACGGCGCCGAGAAGGTGCGCATCTTCGGGGACGAGATACCGGTACGCGCCAGCGTGCACACCATCGGCGGCCTGTCGGCCCACGGCGATCAGGCCGCCCTGCTCGGCTGGCTCGGGCGGCTGTCACGCGAGCCGCGCAAGACCTTCCTGGTGCACGGCGAGCGCACCACGCGCGCCGTGTTCGCGGATGCCATACGGGAGCGTCTGGGATGGCAGAGCGTGCATCTGCCGGAAGTGGGTGATGCCTACGATGTCTGAGGCAGTCCGGGCAGGACACCGCTGCGCCGCCGCCACGCGCCGCGCCCGTTTCACACGCAGCTGCCTCGCGGCCCTGATGACGGTCGCGCTGGCCACGTCGGCCATCGCCCAGGACACGCTGCCGGCCGCCATCCGAACCGCCCTGAAGACGGCCGGCGTACCCGACTCCGCAGTGGGCCTCATGGTGGTGGAACCCGGTGGCCGGACCTTCCTTTCGCACAACGCCCGCCTGCCCATGAACCCGGCCTCGGTGATGAAGGTGGTCACCACCCAGGCGGCGCTGGAACTGCTCGGTCCTGCCTACACCTGGCGCACGGAGATCCTGGCCGCGGGCGAACTGCGCGCTGGTCGCCTCGACGGGGATCTGGTGATCCGGGGCGGGGCGGACCCCAGGCTGACCCTGGAAAACCTCTGGATGCTGTTGCGCGAATTGCGCGCGCGCGGCGTCCGCGACATCGCGGGCGATCTGGTGATCGACCGCTCGCTGTTCCAGGTGGAGGATGTCGACCCGGGCGGCTTCGACGGGGAGCCGACCCGCCCCTACAACGCGGGACCGGACGCAGCCCTGGTCAATTTCCGCGCCGTCAAGCTGACCTTCCTGCCGGATGCCGAACGCCGCACGGTTCGAATCCTGGCGGAACCGCCTCTGGCCGATCTGGGCGTGATCAACAACCTCGTGGCTTCGGAGGGTCCCTGCGACGCCTGGCCCGAGAAACCGGTGGCTGACCGGGCCCGGCTGACCCTCACCTTCCAGGGCAACTACCCGCTGGCCTGCGGCGAGAAGGTGCGCCACTTCATGCTGCTGCCGCCGCTGGAGTACACCCGGGCCGTGTTCGACCACCTGTGGCGCGGCCTGGGCGGCAGCTTCTCCGGCCGCGTCCGTCAGGAACCCACGCCGTCCGGCGCGCGCCTGATCACCTCGCTGGAGTCCGCCTCCCTGGCAGACGTGGTGCGCGACATCAACAAGAACAGCAACAACGTCATGGCGCGCCAGCTGTTCCTGACCCTCGGCACGCTGCCCGCGCCGCCGGCGACCCTGGACAAGGCACGCGACACCGTCAGGCGCTGGCTGTCAGCGAAGGGCATCGCCGCACCGGATCTGGTGCTGGAGAACGGGTCGGGCCTGTCACGTGTGGAGCGGATCGCCCCCGAGACCCTGGCACGGCTTCTGGAGCAGGCGTGGCTGGGACCATCGGGCCCCGAACTGGCCGCCTCCCTGCCCCTGGCCGGTGTCGACGGAACGCTGAAACGGCGCCTCGCCGGCACGGCACTCGCCGGGCGGGTCAGGCTCAAGACCGGCTATCTGGAAAATGTCCGCGGCATCGCGGGCTACGTCCACACGCCGGGAGGCCGGCCGCTGGCCGTGGTGGGGCTCATCAATCACGCCCGGGCGCGCGACGCCGCCGGGGTCCTCGAGGCCCTGGTGATCTGGGCGCACGATCACGCGGTCCGCAACGGGTGCTGCACTGGCATGCAAGATGCTGCCGGCAACCCCCGCCGGGACGAACGGGGGCCACCTTGAGCACCTGCTTCCGTCGGCCCCCGCCGCACCGCTCCGAGCCGGACGCCCGGCACGTGGCGGGCATCATGCCGGCGCGGAGGTCCGGGCCGGCGCCCGGAAGCGCAGCACCGTTTCATCCCGAGTCAGTCTGGAGGTTTTCCTGATGCCTGCGCTTCAAGTCGTCATCCTCGCGGCCGGCAAGGGCACGCGCATGAAGAGCGCGGTGCCGAAGGTCCTGCATCACCTCGCCGGCAAGCCGCTCCTCGGACACGTGGTGGACGCGGCCAGAGCCCTGGGCGCCGATCGCGTCGTCGTGGTCCACGGCCATGGGGGCGACGCGGTCCCGGCGGCGTTTGCCGGTTCAGGCGTTGCGTTCGTGGTTCAGGAACCCCAGCTCGGCACGGGTGACGCGGTGCGTAAGGCCCTGCCTGCCCTCGACCGTGACGGCGTCAGCCTGATCCTCTATGGAGACGTGCCACTCACCCGCCCCACGACCATCGCACGGGTGTGCGCGGCGGCACAGGACGCCTTGTGCGTGCTCACGGTGCATCTGGATGACCCGACGGGCTACGGGCGCATTGTGCGCGACGCCGATGGCGCGGTCCGGGCCATCGTCGAGGAAAAGGATGCCGGCGAGGCCATCCGCCGCATCCAGGAGATCAACACCGGCATCATCGCCCTGCCCAGCGCCTGGCTGCATGAGTGGCTGCCCCTGCTGCGCAACGACAACGCCCAGGGGGAGTACTACCTCACGGACGTCATCGGCATGGCAGCCGCCGCCGACCGGACCATCCGTACCGTGCACCCGGACACCGAATGGGAGGTCATGGGCGTGAACAGCCGTGCCCAACTGGCCGAGCTCGAGCGGGTGCACCAGCGCGAGATCGCCTCCGCCCTCATGGCTGCCGGCGTCACGCTGGCCGACCCTGACCGGCTGGACGTGCGCGGCGAACTGGTGTGCAGCCAGGACGTGAGCATCGATGTGGGCTGCGTCTTCGAGGGCCGGGTAAGCCTCGGCGAGGGTGTGGAGCTGGGTCCGTACTGCGTCCTGAAGGACACTAGGGTCGAAGCCGGCACGAAAGTGCAGGCTTACTCGCACTTCGAGGGTGCGCATGTCGGACCAGGGGGTCGCATCGGCCCGTTCGCCAGACTCCGGCCGGGTGCGCAGCTGGCCCGCGACGTGCACGTGGGCAATTTCGTCGAGATCAAGGCCAGTACGTTCGGCGATGGCTCCAAGGCCAATCACCTCGCCTACATCGGCGACAGCGAGGTGGGGCGCAACGTCAACATCGGCGCGGGGACCATCACCTGCAACTACGACGGCGCCAACAAGCACCGCACGGTCATCGAGGACGACGCCTTCATCGGCTCGGACACGCAACTGGTGGCGCCGGTCCGTGTGGGGCGCGGCGCCACGCTGGGTGCCGGCACCACCCTCACCAAGGACGCGCCGCCGGGAGAACTCACCATCTCGCGTGCGAAACAGGCCTCCATCCCGGGCTGGAAACGTCCGGTGAAGGCCCCCAAGGCCTGAACGGCACGGCCCCCAACTCATTCATCGGCAGGCGGCATCATGTGTGGAATCGTCGGAGCAGTGGCCAGTCGCAACATCGTTCCCGTGCTCGTGGAGGGTTTGCGCCGCCTCGAATACCGCGGCTATGACTCGTGCGGCGTCGCAGTGCACCGCGACGGCCTGCGTCGCGCCCGCAGCACCTCCCGGGTCGCCGATCTCGCGACCCAGATCGAGGAGGACGGGCTCGCGGGCAGCACGGGAATCTCCCACACCCGCTGGGCCACCCACGGCGCGCCGGTGACCACGAACGCCCATCCGCATTTCTCGCGCGGCGAAATCGCAGTGGTACACAACGGCATCATCGAGAACTACGAGGAATTGCGCGCCGAACTCAAGGCGGCGGGCTACGTGTTCGAGACCGAGACCGACACCGAGGTCATCGCGCATCTGGTGCATTCGCTGTATCGCGGCGATCTCCTGGCCGCCGTGCGCCAGGCCATCGCCCGATTCCAGGGTGCCTACGCCATCGCCGTGTTCGCCTGCGCGGAACCGCACCGCGTGGTCGGGGCGCGCTTCGGTTCCCCGCTGGTGGTGGGCGTGGCGGACGGAGAGAACTTCCTCGCCTCGGATGCCATGGCGCTGGCCGGCACCACCGACCGCATCATCTATCTCGAAGAGGGCGATGTCGCCGACCTGACCCGGGACGGTGTCGTCATCCTCGACCGCGCCGGCACGGCAGTGACCCGTGAGATCCGCTCGGTGCAGGCCTACTCCGGCGAGGTGGAGCTCGGCCCCTACCGCCACTTCATGCAGAAGGAGATTTTCGAGCAGCCGCGCGCCATCAGCGACACCATCGAACAGGTTGGCGGAGTCGACCCCGACCTGTTCGGCGAGGCAGCGGCCATGGCCTTCCCGGCCATCGACCAGGTGTTGATCCTGGCCTGCGGCACGAGCTACTACTCGGGCTGCGTGGCGCGCTACTGGCTGGAGGCCATCGCCGGCGTGCCGACCAACGTCGAGATCGCCAGCGAGTACCGCTATCGCACCTCGGTGCCCCAGCCGCGTACGCTCGTGGTGGTGATCTCGCAGTCGGGTGAGACCGCCGACACCCTGGCGGCGCTGAAGCACGCGAAATCCCTCGGCATGCCCCACACGCTCGCGGTGTGCAACGTGGCCACGAGCGCCATGGTGCGCGAGACGGCGATGCACTTCCTGACACGTGCCGGATCCGAGATCGGCGTGGCCTCGACCAAGGCCTTCACCACCCAGCTGGTGGGGCTCTACCTGCTGACCCTGGCGTTGGCGAAGGCCAGAGGCCGCCTGACCGCGGAGCGCGAGCATCTGGCCATCCGCGCCCTGCGCCATCTGCCAGCGGCCGTGACCAGCGTACTGGCGCTCGAGCCGCATGTGATCGCCTGGAGCGAGACCTTCGCGCGCAAGGAGAACGCGCTGTTCCTGGGGCGCGGCCTGCACTACCCCATCGCCCTCGAGGGCGCGCTCAAGCTGAAGGAGATCAGCTACATCCACGCCGAGGCCTACCCGGCGGGCGAACTGAAGCACGGCCCGCTCGCGCTGGTGACCAGTGCCATGCCGGTGGTGACGGTGGCGCCCAACGACGCCCTGGTGGAGAAGCTCAAGAGCAACATGATGGAGGTGCGTGCCCGCGGCGGCGAGCTGTTCGTGTTCGCCGATGCCGACACCCACATCCAGCCCAGCGAGGGTGTGCACGTCATCCGTCTGCCGGAGCACTACGGCGAGCTGTCCCCCATCCTGCACGTGATCCCCTTGCAGATGCTCGCCTACCACACTGCCCTGGCGCGGGGCACGGACGTCGACAAGCCGCGCAACCTCGCCAAGTCCGTCACGGTGGAGTGAGTCCAGCCGGAGTGCGCGGCCGGACGCATCGGGCGACAGGGCGGCGGCAGTCAGGGCCATAATCGGCTTTTGTCCATCCTGTCATCATGTCCACTGCCGCGCTCGATGACGCGATCGCCTTCGCCATCGCCCACGAAACCCGCTGGAGCCGCGACATCGGTCCAGGCTGGGGCATCCACCATCACGATCCGGCACCCTGGAATGTGCTGCGCGGCCCGGTGCATGCGCGCGGTGGGGTCTCGGGCGTCATCCTGGTCGATGGCCGGGAAGTCGCGGCCTGGGGCGAACCCGACCGCGCGGATCTCACTTTCAGCGTTGCAAAGACCTACCTCGCCCTGCTCGCCGGCATCGCCCACGACCGCGGCCTGATCCCCGACGTGCAGGAACCGATCGGCCGACGCGTCCCCGGCATCGGCTTCGACGCGGGGCACAACGCCGGCATCACCTGGGAGCACATGCTGCAGCAGACCAGCGAATGGGAAGGCAGCTGCTTTGGACTGCCGGACGTCGCCGAACGCTACCGCACGGTGCAATTCCAGGAGGTGACCGCACCTGGGACCAAGGGCGACGCGCGGCCGCTGCGCGCGCCCGGCAGCTTCTGGGAGTACAACGACGTCCGGGTCAACCAGTTGTCATTGGCCCTGCTGCATCTGTTCCGACGTCCTTTGCCGGAGGTGTTCCGCGAGGCGATCATGGAACCGGTCGGAGCCAGCGATGGCTGGCGCTGGACGGCGTACGACGATGCATGGACGATCATCGACGGCGTGCGCATGCCGTCGGTGCCGGGCGGGAGCCACTGGGGCGGCGGCGTATCGATCTCCAGCCGTGACCAGGCGCGCATCGGCCGCATGCTGGTGGACGGCGGCGTGGCGGGCGGCCGGCGGGTGCTTTCCGACGAATGGATCCGGCGCATGACCACGCCCTGTGCGATCGCGCCCTTCTACGGCTACCTGACCTGGCTCAATACCGGCAGACGGGTGTTTCCCGGCGTGCCGGAAACCGGTTTCTTCGCCTTCGGCGCCGGAAGTTCGTTCACCTGGATGCAGCCGGAGCACCGGCTCGTGGTGGTGGTGCGCTGGATCGACGCGGATCACGCGGACGGGTTCTTCTCGCGGGTGCTGGAGGGGATAGGGGATAGGCAATAGGCCTTGGGGGATGGGGCTACCAGCGGTTGCGCAGTTCGCGCAGCCGGACGAACACGGTGTGCGGATCCGGGTCGTCGGGCAGGTCGGGGAAGGCCTCGCGCAGACGCGCGATGACGCCGGGGCTGTGCAGCCGGAAGAAGGTGTTGATCTCCTTCTCGACCGCGAGGGTGGTGACCAGCGGATGCGCCGGATCCTGGTCCATCACCTCGTCGAGCAGCGCCTTGGCATTGGCGTTGTCCGGCTCGCGGTCCAGGGTGAAGCCCAGATTGTTGGCGATGTAATCGTGGCCGGGATAGATGCGGGTGTTGTCGGGCAGCTTCGCCAGCTGGTCGGCGAAGGTGCGGTATAGCTGGTCGGGATGCCCGCCGTTGTGGCAGTTGCCCGCACCGGCGTTGAACAGGGTGTCGCCGCAGAACAGTGCCGGCTGATCGGTATGGGAGCGCAGGCAGATGTGGCACAGGGTGTGACCCGGCGTGTCCATGACCTCCATTTCGACCGTTCGTCCGACCTTCACGACATCTCCGGCGGACAAACCTCTGTCCACGCCGGGGATGCGAGTGCCGGCGTTCGCGTGCGCCAGCAGGCTGGCGCCCGTTGCCTCGATGACGGCCTGGTTGCCGCCGATGTGGTCACCATGCTCGTGGGTGTTGAGCACCTGGGTGATGGACCAGCCCTTGTCCCTCGCAGTGGCCAGACAGCGCTGGTGGTCGAGCGGATCGATGGCCAGCGCCTCGCCGGTCTCCGGGCACACGATCAGGTAGTTGAAATTGCGATAGGCGTTCGCGGTCCAGATCTGCTCGACGATCACGACTGTCCTCCTGGGCATCGTGCGCTGGCGGCGGTCTCCGCCAGGCACGCATCCGAGTATAGGGCAGGGGCCGACGCCCGATGCCTGCACGCGCGCTTCCCGGCGGCGGGCGTCAAGCGCGCCGCCGGGCGGCCTTGCGATGGCCGGGAGTCCGGTAGCATCGGAGCGTGAGGCCGGGTCACCTGCGTGGCGACCACGCTGCAGCGACGAGGATGCGGGCACCCGCGGACCGCGCCCGCGGGAACAAGCCCTCAGGCCAGCCCGTCGAACCGTCTCGAACCCACCCCCGGAAGCCAACGTGATACCCGCCACCCGATTCGACAACAGTTTCGTCCGACGCCTGCCTGCCGACCCCGAACCCGGCCCGCGCCGGCGGCAGGTGCACGGCGCGCTGTTCTCGCGCGTGACGCCGACGCCGGTAACGGCCCCGCGCCTGCTGGCCCACTCGCCGGAGGTCGCCGCCCTGCTGGAGATCGCGCCAGGGGACATCGCCTCGCGGGAATTCGCTGAAGTCTTTGGCGGCAACGCTCTGCTCGAAGGCATGGAGCCCTACGCCGCCAATTACGGCGGCCACCAGTTCGGTCATTGGGCCGGGCAGCTCGGCGACGGCCGGGCCATCACGCTGGGCGAACTGGTCAACGGCGCGGGCCAGCGCTGGGAACTGCAGCTCAAGGGCGCGGGACCGACGCCCTACTCCCGCACCGCGGACGGGCGGGCGGTGCTGCGCTCGTCCATCCGCGAGTTCCTCTGTTCCGAAGCCATGCATCACCTCGGCGTGCCCACCACACGGGCCCTGAGCCTGGTGGCGACGGGCGAAGGCGTGGTGCGCGACATGTTCTACGACGGCAACGCCCGCGAGGAGCCGGGTGCGGTGGTCTGCCGGGTGGCGCCGTCCTTCATCCGCTTCGGCAACTTCGAGCTGCCGTCCTCGCGCGGGGATCACGCGCTGCTCGCCCAGCTGATCGATTTCACCATCGGCCGAGACTTCCCGCATCTCGCAGCACAGCATCCTGCCCTCGAGGCGCGGCGCGCGGCGTGGTTCGCGGAAGTGTGCGAACGCACCGCGATCATGGTGGCGCACTGGATGCGTGTGGGCTTCGTGCATGGCGTGATGAACACGGACAACATGTCCATCCTCGGGCTGACCATCGATTACGGGCCCTACGGCTGGATCGACGACTTCGACCCAGACTGGACACCCAACACCACCGACTCCCAGGGGCGCCGCTACCGCTTCGGGCAACAGCCCCAGATCGCCTACTGGAACCTCGGCCAGCTCGCCAATGCGCTGGTTCCCGCCTTCGCCTCGACCACGCCGCTGGAGGAGGGCCTGCAGCGATACGTGGAGGTATTCACCCGCCGCGACCGCGAGGATGCGGCCGCCAAGCTCGGTCTGCTCGAAAGCACCGACGAGACCCGCGAACTGCTGTCCGAGCTCCACGCGCTGATGGCGACAGCGGAGGTGGACATGAGCCTCTTCTTCCGCGGCCTGGCGGATCTGGATCTCGGCGCACCTTCGCTCGCGCCCCTGGCGGAGGCCTTCTACGACGAACGCAGGCGCCTGCAGCATGCGGCGCAGTTCGAAATCTGGCTGCAGCGCTACGCGGAACGTGCGCGCCGCGACGGCCTCGAGCCCGGGCAGCGCCGGCATCGCATGAACGCGGTAAATCCGCGCTACGTCCTGCGCAACTATCTCGCGCAGGAGGCGATCGATCGGGCGGAACAGGGAGATCCCGGCGGCATCCTGACGCTGCTCGAGATCATGCGGCGGCCGTACGACGACCAGCCCGGCCATGACCGCTTCGCCGGCCGGCGTCCCGACTGGGCCCGGCATCGCGCGGGCTGCTCGATGCTGTCCTGCAGTTCCTGAGCGGCGCGGGCAGCCCGGCCCACCTTGCAACGCCGATGCCATCGTTCCGCAGCCTGGGGATAGAATCGGTGTGTCGTTTTCCGACACAC
>Ga0169931_10010323_pt1 | contig 13315 bp, 10 predicted proteins | sample Kivu_15m_20L_FD_129675 | JGI IMG/M metagenome (GOLD analysis project Ga0169931, IMG submission 129675) | Freshwater microbial communities from Lake Kivu, Western Province, Rwanda to study Microbial Dark Matter (Phase II) - Kivu_15m_20L... | ecosystem: Environmental > Aquatic > Freshwater > Lake...
AACTCAAAAACACATGGGGAACCAGCTGCTCCCCATATCACTTCAGCCTGGAGTGTGAGAAAGGGATCGTTTGGGTGGGCTCCGATCTCATGAGTGAGATGGTCTCCGATGTCACTTGGGTAAAGTAACTTATTTGTCGCTGCTCCTCTCTGCGGAGGCTCGTGACAAAAAAGGAGAGTCGGCATAAGGTGATCTCACTATGCTGCAGCATTCGCCTTTTCATGAGGTCATCCAGAGGAGCGGTTTTCGAGAGGCCGGGATCATCGGCGATCAAGATGCGTGCGAAATGACGCCTTACTTGCGAGCACTGGGTCTGAAGGTCACGCAAACTCTCGGCCGAGAAGAATCCAGTGGTGCACTCAAGGATCCGCGCTTCATGCAGCTACCCCGCGAAGCCCACGAAGTGCTGGTGCTGGGTGCGGAGTTCTCGGACGATGCTCAGTACAATCTCGACTCCCTCAACCGAATCACAGCCATCTGCTTGCAGGGACTCAAGCCGCGCGCAGGACTCTGCATCCTCGCTCGGAGAGAGAAAGAGCCATCCATCGAACTCCTCTCCATGATGCGACAAAATGGTTTTCGTGCCCTCACTGTGTTGACCCCTCCGGAGACCCAAGGCGATGTTCCCCATTTCTATCAAGTCTATCAGCGGGTCTGATGGGTTATTGCTGGTTTGCGGAGGAGTTTGTTTGATCTGGACGGAGATCACCGGTCCGATCTCCTTGACCTCGGGACTGATACTCTCTCTGCTCTGGGGCGTGACGCTCCCGACGCGATTCAAAGCGTGGACCTCCCAGCTTCTGGGTCTTGCCGTATCGCTTTTGGGAGCAGGCATTCCACTGACTGAGGTTCTGCGAAGTGGAGGCCGAGGTCTGGGTGTCTCACTGGTGTTGATCGTATTCACGCTGATGGTGGGGGCATTTCTCGCTCGACGGCTGAGAGTGGACTCCCGGGTCGGCACTCTGATTTCGAGTGGCACCGCGATTTGCGGAGGAAGCGCGATTGCTGCTGTTTCTGGAGCGGTACGAGCCAGTGCCGAACAAACCGGGGTAGCGGTGGCCATTGTCTTTATTCTGAACTCCCTTGCAGTTTTTGTTTTTCCACCGATCGGACAGTGGCTGGACCTCAGCGGTGAGGAGTTTGGGGTCTGGTCTGCGCTTGCCATTCACGACACGAGCTCAGTAGTCGCAGCAGCGCTCTCCTACGGCCAAGGTGCAGAAGCCGTAGCTGTTCCGATGAAACTCGCTCGTGCACTTTGGATCATCCCCATGGCTGCTATTCTCGGCAGAATCCACGCCGGTCAGGCCGGAGGTAAGCTCCCTTGGTTTGTCGGCGCCTTTTTGATGTTAGCGGGATTTTTCAGCGCTTTTCCGCAGTATCAGCAACAGGGGGTCTTCTTGGCAGGAGCAGGTAAGCGCATCTTGGTCCTGGTTCTGTTTTTGATCGGAGCTGCGATCTCTCGCCAAACTTTGCGAAAGACCGGCCCGGCTCCGCTTCTCTTTGGGGTTCTGCTTTGGCTGGGTGTGAGTGGAGTGTCTCTGGGGATGCTGGTTTTTTTCGGCGATCGGTTTTGATCGAAAGCTCGGGGCATGGGGCTAACTCGAGAAGTTGCGTCCTCTGGGGGATGTCTGTGGGGGGATCTGTCCGAAGCCGAGAGCAATGGACCCTGAGCCTGTCGTGACATCTCTCCGATTCAGAGGGGTCGAAATGACGAATCGTCCACCGGGGAGCTCGATCTGGAAGAACTCCACTCAGGATCGTACCCAATTCTGGGCTCAATCAGGGGTTTCGGCCTCGATTTCGGCTGATCCGATTCCGTCCTAGTCATTTCGGCCCCTCTGAATCGGAGAGATCCGCTCTGGAATGAGTGCGGAATCAGAACCCGCGGCGGCACCTACCCAGTTCGGGACCCGAAAAAACAAAGAAGGCTCCACAAACAGGAGGCAGTGGAGCCTTCTCGTCTTTCACTCACCCCACTCTGGGAGGGCAGAAGTGAGCGAAGACCTCATCAATCAGCACAAACCCTGATGGCACCCGGTTCATTCAGATCCAGCCGTGTTTGCGCGTCGTGATGAAGTATTTCTCAAAAGCAAGCTTTGCCCAATGAGCCTCTGGGCCAGGAATAAGCCAGGCATGATCACGTGGCTCGAGGAGGGCATCCGAAGTCATGATGATTCCACTATCCCCTGCATCCAAAACACACTTGGCGTCAATGGAACCTGGAGCAAGCTCGAGGAGTTTCTCCCCACGAATATCGGCAACAATATTATGGGCGACCACTTTTGCCATCTCTTCGGACAGATACCCCGTCTTCGGAACTCCGCATGCAATTTCGGTAGGAGCAGGAGGAGGCAGATGGATCGCAACTCCTGCTGCGTAGACATTGGGGTAAACTTCCGTTTGATAAGTGTTCTTAATGTTCACAAAACCCGCCGGATTCGTCATCTCAGTCAACTCTCGAACTGCAGGAGTACCCAGAAAAGAGGGTGCCATCATACTAAAGACAAACGGCAAAGTCTCACCATTGGAGAGCACCATCTCGTTCTTCCTCACTTCCTTGACTGCGACGTTGGTGATGGCCTGGATCCCCTCTTTCTTAAAAAACATTTCTACCATCTTCTGTCCCATTCCAAACCCGCCGATTCCGAAATGCCCAAGGAAAGGCTCTGCCGTGACATAAGTCAGTGAAACCTTCTCGCGCAGCCCTCGTTTTTTGAGCTGGTGATTGAAGTTGAGGAGAAACTCATAGGCTGCACCAAAACAACCTGCTCCTTGCACTGCTCCTATGACAACAGGTCCCGGATTCTGCCAAAATTCATCCAGAGCCACTTTTGTTTTTTCGGCATCTGCTAGACCGAAGATGGAATGAGTATGGCCTTCGACTGGACCTAAGCCAGGAACTGCCGACCAGTTATTCACAGGGCCTGTGGCAATGACGAGGTAATCATACGCGAGTTGCCCCTCATCGGTATCGACCGACTGAGCACGAGGATCGATACGGGTTGCACGGGCAATCTTGAAGTCGATCTGCTTATCTTTGTAGATAGGAGCGAGAGGAAACGTGATGTCTTTTTTTTCGCGTTTACCAAAGGGAAGCCAGATCAACGAAGGCATGAACAAGAAATCTTCGTCTCGCGCTACGACAGTAATATCGTGAGCATCGCCCAGCTTCTTCTTCAGCTCAACTGCTGCGGTCAGTCCGGCAAAGTTTGAGCCGAGTATGAGGATTTTCTTTCGAGTAGATGTAGATGTAGATGTAGATGCGACGCTTTGTGAAGACATGAGTTGCAAGCTCCTTTGAGTTTTTGTGAATCTGACTCAGAACAGTATCAACTCTTGTGCCAACTCAAGAGGGACCCTTTAAATGAACAAAGGACCCATTGGGTAGATCCAATGAGTCCTTTGTGTCGAAGCTACTGAGACAGCTTGTCGCAGTAACTTTTGATCCGAGCCGATCTTTTTTTTACTTTCGAACGACGGGAAGCCCCGCCGATGCCCAGTCTGCAAAGCCACCCATATTTGCCACTTTGAAGCCCATTTTCTCAAGCATCGGTGCAACACGCCCTGCACGCGCTCCGGAGCGGCAGAACAAGATCACTTCTTTATCCTTGCTCCCGTCAGGACTAATTGACTGCACAAATGCTTTCATTTCGGGCGAGTTTGGATCCATGACCGACGTTGGAATCCACAGTGCTCCTTGTGCAGTTCCACTCTCCGCTAGTTCGCCTGCTTCACGAACATCGACAAGGTAGGCTTTGTTCTGTTCTACGAGTTGGGCAGCCTCTTTTGGAGCCACGCTTCTCACCGTCCCCGACTGGCACGCCGAGGTGAGTGTGACAAAGAAAACAGTACTGATGACCCAAGAAAACGCACGAGACATGTTCATAATCCGCACTCCTCTGAAGATAAGAATTGTTGTTTATAGCAAGACTATATATAATTATTTTTGAATATACAACGAACAAGATCTTTGCGAATCAGAAAAACATCTAGCTACCAAAAAAAGGGGACTCACTATGAGCGATCCAAATCCAAATCCAAATCCTTTCCAGGCCTGGAACGAACGATACGGAACAGATGAGTTCTTTTATGGCACCGAACCCAATGATTTCCTGCGTGAGCAGGTAGCTGCTCTTCCTAAGTCCGGTCGAGTGCTCTTTTTGGCCGAAGGCGAAGGTCGGAACGCGGTTTGGTTTGCAAGCCAGGCTCCAGAAGCCCAAGTCCTGGGGATTGATGGCTCGATTGCAGGACTCGAAAAAGCCCAAAAACTCGCTACAAAATGCGGGGTTCAAATTCACACACAAGTGGCAGACCTCAATCACTGGGATCTTGGAACCGAGGCTTTTGATGCCGTGATCTCCATTTGGGTTCACATGCCCACTGCCCTCCGCGCAGAACTTCATTCGCGGGTCGTTCAGGCACTCAAGCCGGGCGGAGTGTTTTTACTCGAGGCATACACTCCCAAGCAGCTGACTTACAAAACAGGAGGTCCCCCTGTCATCGAAATGCTCATGACTCTGGACGCACTCAAGAGCGAACTAAAAGGTCTCACTTTTGAGATTGCTCAAGAGAAGGACCGAGTCATCCATGAGGGGCGCGGACATGACGGACTGAGCGCTGTGGTGCAGGTGCTCTGCAGGAAGTGACGCCACTCCGTCGCCGAGCGGTAAGGGGATTTGATGCGGATCACTCCCCTTTACTGCTCAGCGACGGACGATTCATTTCCACTCGAGTGCTGCCGCGAGAGGGCATTCGCACAAAAAAACCAGCCCCACTGAGGCGCTCCATTCCCTTGATGAATCCGTGAGCTGTGCTTGGGGAGCGATTAACTTTTTTGTCCCAAGCCCGGATGCGCGTGGGAGTTCCGCCTACCTCCTTCACTAATTGGGATGGGGTGTCTGCAACCGGGTCTCCGCGCAAGAGCCTGAGCCGAAGATAAGTATCGCGGGTGGGGCCACGGCAGGACAGCCCACTCTCGGGTGCGCGTCGATATTGAAGGACCAACTCTCTGAGTTGCTCAGACGAAAGACTCCGATAACTGATCCCCAGTGGGAGACCTACTACGCCCACCGGAGCGGTTGCCGCCCGGGTAAACCGAAAGACTTCCTCCCGAACAAAAGCCCAGCTTTTATTAAAGATTTTCGGGTAAGTCTCCTGACTGATCCACGGATCAGCGACGACTCCTTCCCAATCTCGCAAGGTAGAGAACTCCCAGAGCCAGGGATTATTGACCATCTCGGCAGCACACGGATTGAGATGCACATACCGAATCTTTGCGACCAACTCTCGAAGACCTGTGATGGGATAGTTGTCCGGGATCGTCTCCCATCGGAGCGAGGGGGCTCCCTTCTTCTGATAGGATCGATAGATCCGCGAGAAAGACCGGAGTTCCACCCCCAGCTTCCAGCGAACCAAACTGGGGTGATAACATCGAGTGATCAAATGAAAATGATTGTCCATCAGCACTGCTGCCACGACCCGATCTGGAAATGCCTGCCTTAGCTTCCGCCAGAACACGAGCGCGACTTCTCGATTCACGAAAGGGCGTTCCTGCTCCCGGGTGCGCGAGACCCAATGATAATAGCGTTCCGATCGACTCACGAAAGCAGGTGCCTGTGTGCGTAATCCCTGGCTTCGTTTTGATTTGCTGAGAGGCTTGCCGGCGGTCGAGGGCATTTGATCTCCTTTTGGCCAAACGCTTCAGCACGCATCATGCCAGGCAGATCCCGATCCTCCCCAAACGGATCTGCATCCCTCAAAACTCAAACCTCATCCCCTGTACGAGATTCGAACCTTGCGCCCGGAACCTGCACTCATCGGGCGCGTACCCGAAGGATTTCCGGTCCATCCAGATGAATCCGGCATGTCTCCGATTCAGAGGGGTCGAAATGACGAATCTTCGGCTCAGGATCTCAATTTGGAAGAGCCACCGTAGGCATCGCCCCCAATTCTTGGCTTAATCAGGGGTTTCGGCCTCGATTCCGGCTGGTCGGATTCCGTTTGAGTCATTTCGACCCCTCTGAATCGGAGACATCTGCAGATAAGCCCCCACACACCAGGCCTGCTGGATCTGTCCCCCGAGCCCCCGAGCGCGCCCCGAACCACTGCACGTTACTACGTGCACCTCAAAACTCGAGCTCCACCCCTAAACCCTTACCGAGTGTCATGAGCACGCTCCGGCCCTCGGTTTGAGTAGTGAACTTAAAGCTTTGGCGCGACACCACTTCGGGCCCCACCCACTCGACGGGAATCCTCTCAAGATTACCCGCCATCAAAAATGAAGCGAGTCTGCGATGATCCAAACTCCACACCCGCCCCTGCTCGTCTCTCCATACTCGGATCACCGGCAAGTCGCTGACCCTTAACCGCCCTTCGCGCAGATCTAGGGCTGTTTCCATCACCGCATGCTCTTTTCCTGCGGAGTGATTACTGATCGAGCTCTGCATGAACCTCACCTGCCGAGGGTCGAGCTCGGGCGGAGCTTGGGAGGGCGGACGTAGCGCGCGAGGAATCGGCGGAGAGGGCCCCCTTCCGCTCCCCGAATAAGGGACCTCCACTACTCGAGGCCGAAGCCCTAAGCGATCAAGTCGATCCACTTGCATGGGGTCGAGCTTTGAGACCCGATAGGGAGGAGCCTTGCGCAGCCCCATGACTGCACCTCGATTACTCTCCACTGCTCCCGCCTCAGCCCTCAGTTCGCGTTGATAGGCAGTACTCAGGCAAGCCTCCACCCCGCTGGAAGCCCCCGAGCGTGAGCCCGCGCTCGGGCCTGCTTGTGCAGAACGAAGCCATCCGCTGTGGTGCTCAAGCTGACCGAGAGTCGCACCTGTGAGAGCGATCAAAAAACCTAGAATCCCTGAGGTGCAGCGGCCCCAACCCCTGCTACGTCTCCACCTGCTCATTCACACACCCACGCCTCACTCACACGTGTGCACCTCAAGATCCATCTGCAAACCAAAGTGATCCGATAAGTGCCCGTCTACCACTGGATCTCGGTCGGCAAAAGCAAGCCTCGCACTCCTCGCCTCTATCGGCGCGACTCCATTCGCACACCGAGCGCCGCGTAACCATACAAAATCAATTCGGGCTGAGTCTCGATAACGCGCCCGGAAGGTATCCATGAGTCGGGAGTTTCTGCGGTAATCAAAAGTGAATCCGTTCCAAAGCTCCGGATCGGACCACTGATTTCGATCCCTCAAATCCGCATAGGCATCTCGCATCTCCATCTGCTCTTGAACAAAGCGGTACTCCCACGATCCAGGAACAAAATTAAAGTCCCCCATCAAGACTACGGGAACTTCGGGCGGAGAATGAGCCCGGATCATTCGATGAAGCTGTCGCAGCTGCTTGAGCCGAACAGTCTCATCCCCTGCAGAATTGAGGTGCGTGTGGTAGACATCGACTTGCTGAGCCGGACGGCCGGGTTCGCCAGCAGGTACTTCGACTGATGTCAGCAGAGCTCCCTTGCGCGAAAAACAATCCATTCCAAAACAACTCGAGTACTCCAGCTCCGCCGTCCGTAACATTCGATAACGACTCAAAGCGAGCAGGCCGGAGTTCACCCGTCCTGAACCTCCATCCGGACCCCACGAAAAAAAAGGATACCGTGGATCAATAGCAAGAGAGGAGGTCTTGCGATGAAACGTCTCCTGAAAGCCCACTACATCAGGGCCCATTAACGGAAACTTCACGCCGATTCGGGCCAAACGCTCGACATCTTGGAGTAGGCCTCCGGGCAGCGCTGCAATGTTATAAGTCAATACGTTCAATCGTGCGGGCAAGCGCGCGGAATCACCTTCCACTGCCGAGACGTCGGCATCGGCATCGGAGTCAGCATACGCGAGGCCTGGCCCGACCGTGATACTGGGAGTCCCTACCCCGAGAGCAATCCATCCTCCCAAAAGCAAACTCCAGCTGAGCATCCTGAATGAGGGGAGACTCAACTCGGAAGATCGAAGGAGTTTATTTTGAGAGACGGGGATCGTACTTCCTTTTCCTTGGAAATCTGGCATCGACATGATCCTCTTTTCGGCTGAATGCTTACACAGTTGAACACGGAAGATTTTGCCGGGGAAGAGGAACAAACAAGAGAAGCATGAAGCCTCGATCGACGCATCCATCCAGTAAGGATACTCGACTCAATCCTGCACGTACCCACTCAAGCTAACCCCCGTCACCGAGCCTGAACTTGAGTAAGCACAACTGATCTCACCTCCAAGATCATTTTCGATGATGTATCCAGGATGCGGCGAATAGAGGCAAGCTTCGCTGCTTTCGCACAGACCGTCGTCGTCCCCGACTGAATCTCCGAGTTTTTCGAGGGCATGAAGTAAGTAGTTCTGCTCAGGAGTCCATGTCCCACCTGCACTCACACACTCACTCTCGGACGAAATCGTCCGCTGCCCATGACAGAATGGCAAGCTTGCAACGGCTTCTTCCGCAATGAAGCTTGGGCAGGGCGCCCCCACAGTCGATGGAAAAACAGGGTTGAGACTTTCGCCTGCGAACGCTCGACCGCGGTTATACAAAACTCCACCCTCACTACTAGGCATGAGTCGATCATCGAGGGTCAGTGAGTCAGGCGAGACAAAAATCCGCGAGACATCCAGACTCGCAGGGGTAAAGCTGGATGCCCCCGTGGAATCGCACGCCGTGAGTGAGACTCCCAGATCACCCAGTAGGGTCCCCGAAGCTGAAGCAAGCTCACAGCGTCGCGCTCCGGCAAATCCAATTTGTCCCGCAAACTTTCCAACTCCCAACATTTGATTCGTGAATGCATGTAACGCAAGAGACGGATCACTCGCTGCCCCCGGACGTACAAACACACTCTGCGAAAACCCATAGCGCGCCGTCTCCCAAAGCTCGACGGGTGCAACACCAGGAGCGGTGGATTCAAAAATCGACTGATGCACTTGAATCCCGATTGGGTACATGACCATCAGTGCAACGCTCGCATCCGAAATCACTGTAGATTGAACGATTCGAACTCCAGATAGAGAACTCTCCGTTGCACCATCGATTGGAAGCACGGCAATCGCTTGACTCTGTGCTCCGCTCACTCGAACTCGCGAGAGCGTGATGTTTTGGAGAACCCCAGATGCACCCGCAGCGGAGAGCTGAATCCCCCGTCCTCCCGCATCCTTCACTGTCACTTGATCGATCCGAGTGTTGGATGAGTTCCTCACGGTGATACCATTGAGCGTGGAGTTTCGGATGACACCGTTTTGATACCATCCCCCGGTCGAAGTCCCATCCACATAGAGACCATCCGCTGCAGTCGGAGAGCCGTCGATGGTGAAGTCAGTGAGCGTGAGATTTCGCGAAAAATTTCGAACTTCGACAGCCCCGTTTGCAGGGGCAGTGCTGCCGGTCGCATCGATTGTGAGGTGATCGATTACCGCATCGGATGCAAAACTCGCAACCATCCCTGACAGCTGCAGTCGACTGAGTCGAGCCCCCCTACCCATGAGACTCAGAGCAAACGTACTCGTCGACTTGAGGCTCACATCAGACATTTCAAGACCCCGGTAATCACTCGGGGAAACACTCACTTGAGAATTGGTCTCCCCCACGAGGCCAGTGACTCGAGTGCTTCGCCCTTGCGTGAGGTCCAACAAGCGAGGAGCCCCCAGGGTTCCTGCTCGAAGCAGATTCACGCGCGAAAAAGAGTTTGTATAAAGTGCCACTGCAGGCTGAGCCTGTGCCCCTGTAAAGCTACCCTCGATCCAGATGTGTTTGCGTGGGACTTCGGCTTGCAGCACAAAAGGCGAAGAAAAAGCGTACTGCCCCGCTTGGATGAACTCGGTAAGTGCGGTTCCGGATCCTTGCTGAAGTTCGGCGCCTTCTAACACGACGAGGCCCACGCCATCCGCTTCGATCAAGTAGCCAGGCGAGACTCGCGTCTCCGGTACCACATAAATCGCTTGTGCCTCAGCCAAGGAGTAGCGCTCCGCTCGAGTGGCATCGTCGGCTGCACGAGGAGCCAAGCGCACGGGATTGCTCCACCACTGAGTGGATTCACTCATGAGATCATCCGCGCGACTTGAGCTTCGGCGCAAAGTCACTCGATTCGAGCGCCAGGAGGCTACTGCCTCGGTAGAGGATGGATCACCCGAAACCTCAAGGAGGTGAGCGAGCCCCTTTCCGCTGGCGAGCGAAGAACTAAAGACTGCAAATCCTGAGGCCTCGTCTACCTCACACGTCCACTCAAAAACTTCGAGCTCGTCGGTGAGAGTGAGTCCTGCGCAGGAGGTTTCTTGAGTGATCACTTTTTTGAACTCGCCTCCATGAACACACAGCGAGGCTTGATCTTCCGTTCCTAAGCAATTGGCCGAGGGATTTGATGCTTGAATGTAAGTGTTCCATGAGGGGGCTGCAGGATATTGTGGCAGCACCTGAATCGAGTAAGAGGCACGCACAGGTGCTGTACTCGAAGTGGATACGGGGTGAGAGGCACTGGGGGCGCTTGGCGAAGGAGATTCGGAGGAAGTGGGGTTTTTGGAGGTGCCTGAGCGGAAGACGCCTCCGGTTTGGTTAAAGCTCCCAGCAGTACAACTGCCTTGAAGGGCGAGGACAGCGAGGATCAGAGTTTGAAACCATTTTTTTTTGTTTTTCACCCTGATCATCCCCCGTGCGCTGATTCGAGGCATTTTGCATTTAAAGCGAGTTCAGTTTCTTTTTGAACTCAGGGACCAACTGCACCCTGAGTGGTTTTGCCTTTGTAGGTTTCGCTCACCCTTTTAAAAATATCCGCATCGCGTCCCAACAAAGACGCGTCTGGATCTTGGGCTGGGCCTCGACCCGACTCACCTCCAAAATCGAGGATGCCGTTTTTGGAGCCGAGATCTTTGTCTTCTTTGGGAAGAAATTGCGCGAGCAAGCCTGAAAGATCTGGACCTTCGTCTCCGCCTCCTCCCGCGCCACGGCCGCCACCGACGTATCCGCCGCCACCACCGGCATAGCGATCGGAGCTGGTTCGCATGTCGCCGTACTGGGCGCCGGAACTCTCCTCGTCTCCACCGTCGCCGCCGCCACCGGGCGAGGTCGAACCTCCACCACTAAATCCTGGCCCCCCTCCACCGCCCGGCGCTCCACCTGAGGGCCCACTGAATTTGCCAGCGGGACCACCTGCAAGCGGAGTGCGACCACGGGAGTTGGGATCAAAGGCGCGACCGAGATCCCCTCCGGGGCCTTCTTCGCCCGCGGCTTCGGCTGCAGCAGCAGTTGCTTCGCCGTCACCGCTTCCGGTGATCGCAGCTGATCCGCCTGGGATGGCGTTGTTAAAGTCAGGGGGATTGATATCAATGGCACCTGCATCAATTCCGGGAGCACCTGGAGTGGGCATTGCATCGAGCTTGGCTGCTGCTTCGCGCATGCCGTTGGCCGATATGAGATTCGCTGCCCCTGCAGCGGCTTTGACTCCCGCTTGAATGAGAGCTTGGCCTGCGGCCATAGAGGCCGTGTCAGCCATCGCGTTCTGCTCTCCGATGGCTTTGTTGGCAACTTTACGACCGCTGCTTGCGACTGCTTCTTTGGATCGGACTTTGATCTTCTCCATGTCAGCCCCAGCCGTACTCGCTGCTTGAGCTGCTTGAGCTGCTTGAGCTGCTTGTTCATTTACTTTTGCGCGGATGCCAAAGTTATCTAAAATACGGTTGGTAGTATCGTCGCCGGAGTTGACGTTGAGTTTGCCATCGTTCGCGATCATTCCATCCCCTTCCATTTTGGCTTTTGCGGTTCGAAGCTTGGTTGCGTTTTCTTTGTGCTTTTTTGAACTCGAATACGCCATCGCTGCTGCCGCTGCTTGGAGCGCTGCTGATCCAAACTCTTTGTAAGCTGCGTTTTCGGTCATGTCAGCGGTTTGCCGGAGCATGTCGGCGCTACTGGCCCCTTCCATCTGAGCTTGTTGAGCCGCGCTTTGGCCCATGACACTAATCCCTGCTGCTGCGGCTTGATCCGCCACACCGATGACTGTCTGAAAATTTTTGATCGAGGACTCGGTCCCTTTGCACTTCATCGAGGCATCAACCGTTTCGGAGTAAGAACACTCATCCCCACCTTCGACCATTGAGTCCGTGTCCATGTCCTTGCCGATGGCCTGAATCGCGGCTTCTTTTTTTGCATCCGCATTCGGATCAGCTCCCGCGCTTCCACTTGCACCAAGCAGGAATGCCCCACTCACTGCAATGAGGAGAGAGAGGATCCGCGCTTTGCGACGGCAGCTCCTCATCCATCGAGAGGTTCCGCTCGCGCTAGGATCCTCTCGATAGGCGTGAGTCTCGACAAGAGAATGAGTCACGAGGAGGTCTGAACCCTCATGCGTGGGCAGAGCCTCGCTTCTCCGCGGTGGCAGATCGCACCTCGGCTGGCTGATCAACGAAGTTGTTTTCGGACGCGACATTGTTCCCTGATTCCCCATCTTGCTCAGTGTGCACGCATCCCAAAACCACCGTCAAAATGTGTCCTGATTGACCTAGTCCACCGAGATCTGTCCCGCATTGCCTCACGCAAAATCGTACCGGCGGGTACTGGGATTTTTCCGCTCGTAGGAGGGTATTTCTGAGGATCAGGCTCATTGACTCACAATTTCGTTACCGTAATTTGAATTTGCCGAAACAAAACACGGAGATACGAAATCATGAGCCAAGAGTTGAGATCTGAATATTTGAATGCCATCCGGGAACGCTACAAGAATTCCTCGCGCGGTAAGAAATCTGTGATTCTCGACGAATTCTGTGCAGTCTGTGGGTACTCCCGCAAGTACGCTATTGCCGTCTTAGCTGGTAAAGCCGACCCCTGTGTGAAGAAGCCCAGAGGCAGGAAAGTGGTCTACTCAGCAGGCGTTATTTTTCATGTCGTCCGCCTCTGGAAGGAAATGGGGTTTCCGGGGTCAACCAAGTTCAGAGCGGCACTCGGGGAATGGCTTGATTACGATCGTCATCCGATTATGCAGGAAGACTTGGGATTGCGAGCCCGGGTTCAGTCCATCAGCCGTGCACAGATTGATCGAATCTTAAGGCCTCATCGAATCGGACCGCAGTTCGGACTCTCATCCACGCGCCCTGGTCCGAGAAAAATCAAATATCAGATCCCGCTTCAACCCAAGGATTGGAACATCACAAGTCCAGGACAGCAGGTTCAATCCGATACGGTTGCACACTGTGGGGATTCTCTTTCTGGTGGGTTTGTGAATTCCCTCACCGTGACAGACATCTTCTCAGGTTGGACTGAAGTGCGTGCGATTTGGGGTAAAGGCTCGGCTCGGGTAATTGAGGCCATGAGTGGTATTGAGATGAGTATGCCGTTTGTAATTCTG
>Ga0169931_10010324_pt1 | contig 13315 bp, 15 predicted proteins | sample Kivu_15m_20L_FD_129675 | JGI IMG/M metagenome (GOLD analysis project Ga0169931, IMG submission 129675) | Freshwater microbial communities from Lake Kivu, Western Province, Rwanda to study Microbial Dark Matter (Phase II) - Kivu_15m_20L... | ecosystem: Environmental > Aquatic > Freshwater > Lake...
ATAAAAATGCGTTCCTACATAAAATAAAAATTAATTCACGGATTGAAAAAGCCAAGGAAGAGATGTAGCGGCTTCTGTATTTACTAAAGTTAATGCACCTAGAACATAATATGCCCCTAAAGCTTTGCTATCTCTATCTACACCGCAATTAACCAATTTTTCCATTATTTCTAACATCACTTTTTTAACATTCCATAAATTCTGTTCGTTAACTATGTATCCAACACTTAAATTTCTAAAAGGATCGCCTATGGGTGGACAAATATTTCTTTTTATTTCATTTGATAATTGAGCTCTGTAATTCCAAATATCCATTAATTCTCTTATAAATTTAATCAACTGACTTCTATTTAGAGAGAGAAACCAATTTGAGTTAGAATAATTACCTAATGCATCTATATTTTGAAATAAAGTCAATGCCCGTAATTCGATTGCTTTTTCATTGGAGACATTTTTAGTATTATCTTCAAAATTTAAATTAATATTTATTTTGAGAATTCGCCCAATACGTATAAGTGTCCTTATATCCTTGAATATTGATTCAGGAATTAAATTTCGATTATATGGATTTCTAATTTCACTATCAGATTTTAAAAATAAATTGTGAAGTGAATTAATATCAAAACCATAAATAAAACCATCAAAATCTTTATAACTTATAAATTGATGAAAATTAATTTCTTCTACAGGTTCCATTGAAATAAAATCGTCTGAGTTTGTACATAATTTTCTATTAAATGATGCTGGACCGTGTAATTGTTTATATTTTCGGACTAACATACTTCTAAACATCTTTTGAATTTTAATAATATAAGACGAAAAATATAAAAAACTATACAATCTGTTTACTAACTGCGGTTTATTTCCAGTTATTTTTAATTTATAATGTTTTGCAAATCCTTTTAATTGTGCAACATTGTAATTATTATATACCAAATCATTATAGGTTTTAATTGTAGGAATATTCAACTTATCTCCGGACACTTTATTTGTGGTCTTAACTATCGGCATTTTTTCCTGACATTTAGCAGTAATATTATCAAAGTATTCTGCAATTAAGCTTTCATTGCTAATATTTTTTTTAATTAAAGTCGACATCTATATATATTATTTATAAAATCTCTTTGAACTGTTTTATTAAATATTTAAAATTAAAATGCTTACCATAACAAGTAAGCTTAAAAAAGAGCACCAGACCATAATTTCATTTATATTTAAAAAAAAAATTGATTTAAAGATAACGCAATAATATAAATCATACTAGTAAAATGTCTAACGCAATCATCGACGGAACTAACATTGATTTATCTGTATTCAGTTACAGTGCTCCAAAGCCAAATCCGGCTGGAGGTAAGGTAGTGAATTTATATAATAAGCACGCTAAGGAATCTCTTACTATTTCTGTGCCATTGATGGGATCGTGGGGTGCTCAGGAAGTAAAGACAAATGATGGAAGTGGAACCGGAAAGTATACTATGACTTTGCAATTCTCCAAAGGTCAATATACCACTCCTGAAGCTGATAAATTTTTGGAACAAATGAAGTTAGTAGAACAAAAAATTAAACAAGATGCGATGGTTTATTCTAAGGAGTGGTTTGGTAAGGAAATTAAGTCGATGGATGTTATGGATGAGAAATTTACACCTATGCTCAAGTTTCCTAAGAAAAATAAGGGTAGTGAAGAACGTGATTATTCGCAGCCTCCACAACTTACGGTAAAGCTACCGTGCTGGAGTGGTGTATGGCAAACATCAGTATTTGATGAGGAATATAATCCTCTATATGTTAAGGGAAAGACGGAACAAGGTATTAGTCCTCTTGATTTCTTGAGAACTAGTAGTAAGGCACCAGTTCAGGTAATTTGTTTGATTCAATGCGCTGGATTATGGTTTGTCGGTAGTCCTGCCAAAGTTTCTATTACTTGGAATTTAAAGCAAGTTATTGTTAGAAAGCCAAAGAGTTCTTCAATTGCAGATGATACTTGTTTCTTAACTGTTAGACCTGCTGATTTAGCAGCATTGAAGGCTGCTCCACAACCAGAAATTGAACATAATGATAATACTGTAAGTGCGTTGGTGGAAGATTCTGACGGTGAAGAAGAATATCAATTACCACCTCCTCCTGTAGCTGCTCTAACCCCACCTCCTCCACCAGTTGTAGAAAAGGTTGCCGAAGCTGCTTCTGCTACAGAAGAACCTAAGAAGAAGAAGGTAATTGCTAAGAAGAAGACGGATGCATAAAAATATTAAATTAATAAAAAATAAAAAATAAAAAATAAAAAATAAAAAATAAAAATTTTGTTTATTTTTTTACATATAATAAATTCAAATACTTTTATTATATGTTATATAAATTATATTAAAAATAATGATATAATATTCATATTATTATGTCTAATACTGTTATTACATTATTTAATTTATTTCATTTTATTCCATTAAACGAACGAGAAAAAGAACTTTTTAATTTTAATAATATTATTATCAATCGGTTTATTCATAATCTTGACAAAGATATTTTTTATTTGGGCGGACATATAAAGATGAAACATAATGACATTATTAATTTTGATTCTATCCAGAAAGTTCGAGAGATTAATGAACGAATTACGTGTGAATATGGAGAACCATGTAACTCGTGGGAAGCAGCAAGTATTTATACAGCTGAAAAAGAAGTTGAACTTATTGAAAAGATGATTAAAGCTTACAATATTATTATGGAAATTAGAGAGAAAGAAAAAGAAAAAGATTCTTTACACAAGTATGATAATCATTACCCTTACTATTTGTAATAAATTAATATTAATGAATAAATGATAATACTATATAATAATTTGGACTATTATACATACTTCTACTCGTTATAAAATATTTATAATTATATTCCTTAGATAGTTCCTTCATTACATACATTAGTGTATCTTTCTCAATATTTGTAAATTCGCCTTTTGTGAAATCAAAAAATTTATTTGTATCAATAATAGTGCAATCTGTATTATTATCGATTGGAATTTCAACAAAATAATCATAATTTAACGCAAGTTTACTACGTATATAATTTTTCCATTTTACAATGTTAACTGCGTGTGTTGAGATACCTTTTTGTCTATCTTCAATATATTCAGTTTCCATTAATAAATAATTATTTAAGTATTTATTTAAGTATTAATAAAATAATATTATTATACAATTGTAGTTCTAAGTTTATACAATTTTAATTCTAACTATAATATCTGATTTATCCGATAAATCATACAAATCTTTTTTGACATTTACCAACCCTTCTCCTTTTATGCGGTAATATTGTTCTTTCTTCATATATAAGTTAGAGAGAGGAATTGCAAATATTTTCTCTCCAATATTAACAGACAAAGGTGTTTCATTAATTATCATATATAGTAAATCGGTTTCTGCATAAACTTCTATATCAACTATTAAATTATTATCATCATCTATATTCATATTATCAGGTAAATCAGGATCGCATATAGTAATTATTTCGCAGCCAGACCCATCGTAATAAGATTCTTTATGCCATAATGGAACCAAATACAATTGTTCTTGAACATATAACTTGTAAAAATTATTATGTATAAGGTCAGTTATACTTGGATTTAATTTGTATATTTCTACATTGTCATATTTTTCTATCACCATTTGCTTGACAATCTCCAATAACTCATCACTAACATAAAGTATAGATTTGTATCTGGAGAGAAAAATGTAAATATTCAATGCGGTATCTTTATCCAAATCTTCAAATATTTTAAGTGAAATATGTTTTCCTTTATTTAAAATATCGTTTATTATTTTAGCTATTATATCAATATAATCTCCGTCCATCACGGATTTAATAAAATTTTTCAATACATTTAAATATATAGATGCAGAATCATCGCCTATATCTTCGTCGTCATTAACAAAATATAAGCCTTCATTTTTCAAGTAATTATACGCTTCGTTTATTTTTTTGAAACGTTCAGTGGATTCTTGAGTGCATCCGTTTTTATCTGGATGATATTTTAATGCTAGCTTCTTATAGCGTTTTTTTATAAAATCTAACGTTAATTCATGATAATCTGAATCAATTTCTAATATATCAAGTGCATCTTTTAAATTCATTATTAAATATTTTATTTAAAACTTTAAGTATTTAATAATGTAGTAATTATATTTTTATTTAATTATATATATAATGGCTATTCGTACAAGCGCAATTACTTACAGAAGAGGAGTTCCTAATAATTATGTAAATTTCTATTTTGTTTCTCAAGCAAACAATGTTGTACCTGCACCCATGGGTAGATATTTAAGTGGTTATCAATTTTATAACAGAAATGTTTCAAATCCAAGTCGCAATAGATGGCCTTGGAGACCATAAAAATATATTAGTATTAAGGAGCAGTATACATAGTCTTAGCTAAATATAAAAAAAAATGTTCGACGTGGTATATTGGACGATAATTGTTATTATAATATTGAAGAAAACAATACAATTTAATAAGAATATCTGATAAACTTTCCTTTTTAATACGCTTTTGTTCCACAAGTGTAGAGAGAATATACCAAATACAATCCGATATATCTAAATTGTATATAAATATATCATATAATACATCTCTGAATTTAAGAAAATTTAACTCGTTTATATTCACTAGGTAATGTATTATTTTATTGCAAACAATTCTATATTGTAACATCAAATCTTCATTATAAAAATGTAAACCCTTTATATTTGTTATATTTTCTGTTTTTATCTTTGCAGGCAACTTTGTTTTACAACATTTTGCATAAGAAATTTTGGTTGGTCTACCAATGTTAATAATTTCACAACAATTTAAAATGTTATCCGGTAAAAAACTTAATTCTTCCGTTATTAATATATATTTAATACCAACAGCTAATGAATTATTTTGCTGCATATAGCTGTAAAAATTTTCTAATAATTCACTGTGTATTTCATTAAAATATTTACATACAATTATACCAGTTTTATCTGTTTTTGCTGATATAATATCTATTATTTGCTGATATATTTCATGCCATAATAATTTAGAATTGCATCCTAGTAAAGACATATCGATTTCGTAATGAATATCACTTACCTTGAAAAAATACTGCTGTTTATTATATGTAACACTTATTTTTCTCTCGTATTTTAGTTCTGTTGGACTATATCTTTTAATCAAATTTAACATTTGGGTATATTTACCAGTTCCATTTGGACCATAAAAAATTACATTTTTAAACTCCTGCAATGTATTTGGAAATTTTTCGAATATTTTTTCTAATTTTGGATGCAAATTCTCTCTATTGTTTTCTGCAATATATTCTTCAAAGTGTGTTTCATAGAATTTCATTATTAATATATTAGAACATTCTTTTATTATCATATTTAACCAATTATATTTTATTAATAATATAAAACTTAAAAACATTACATATCATATTATAGCATGAATTTAGTTAAATCAATTGAACAATATAATGATAAGAATACCTTTTTTTGTGAACCTATCAAGAACAATATAATGAATGAGGGTAATTTCATCAGAATTTTATATTCTACTCAACACTTCATATTAAATGGTATTTATTTATTTATTAATTTACAAGATATAACGTGTGAAAAATTTTACAGTAAATACAAATGCAATTTTAATATTTCAGTTCATAAAGAAATAATTGATAAATTGAAACAAATAGAAGAACAATTATTGAAAAAGTATAATACAAATAGGATAGCATCATACAAAATATATGAGCAGCTTAAATCAGGATTCATTAAAATATTTACAGATGTTGGAAATAGAAGTCAATGTTCATTTATTTTAAAAATATCAGGAATATGGGAAACTCAATATAACTACGGATTAACTTATAAATTCTTAAAGGTTAGTTAGAAAATCTTACAAGGAAGAGTTGATTTTGATTCTTTCCTATTCTATCTTTCCTATTATTCTATCTTTCCTATTATTCTATCTTTCCTATTCTAGCTTTTATTCTAGACATCATTAGTGGAGTAGGAGTAAACATCTCTGTTATAAACCCATCCGTTGAATAATATTTGAGAATTCTATATAATATTATTGAGCATATAGCGGTAATTACTCCTATAAAATAAATTATGCTAGAAGTTACTTTTGATAAAGTGCCTGTCATTTGAAATTTTTCAGTATCCATATTTTTATAAATTAAATATATTTGAATCAACAAAAGTATTACGATAATATTACTAAATGAATTATATCCTGGGGCTGCTTTTCCATCAACTATATTACTTTGATATTTTATCAATAGATATAAAACAAATCCAATAATTCCAAGAATGAACATAAAAGGTCCAGTCATCGTTACAACTGAATATAGTGTTTGTACTGTTGAACTATTACTATTAATATTCAGTATATTATTAAATGAAATAGTTAAAATCATTAATATAGCTAAAAGTAAAATGGAATAACCTGCTATATATGCTCCTAAAGAGGTATTTGAATCTGTAAAGAACCCTAATATAAATGAAATTACTCCTGCAAATATAAAAGCTTTATATACGGTTGAATACCAATCCATCATTTATATACTGAAGTGATAATAAAATACTAATTTATATAATTGCCCTCACATTTTCCTCCAATTCATCTTGCATATTCTTCAGTTCATCAATTTGTTGTTGCATATTCTTCATTTTAGCCAGCATCAATGGCAAAAGTTCTTGATAATTTACTGTTTTGTAACCAGACATATTATCTTCAACCAATTCTGGAAATACTTTTTCTACATCTTGAGCTAAAACTCCATAATGTATTTGTTTTTTTCTGTCATTTTTATAATTAAATATAATGGGATTTAATATAAATAAATCATCCATTTTATCTGATGAAATTTCAGTGATATTTTCTTTAAGTCTTGCATCTGATGTATTATATAAAGAACCGGTAACTATTAAATCACTAGTAATTAATACAGGTACATTTCCATTATATGGAGTTTGAACAATTGAACCATTAGATAATCTCTTAAAAACCCAACCAGCTTGGCCTACGGCAGAAATGACAAATTGTTTTATGTTTTGTTGATAGTCAGCAATTCTACCTCCATAATTAGCAGCTGTACTTATTATTGACATTATACTATAATTAAGTATTTTAGTTTTATTTATAAATTTATCTAAATATAATTGCAAATAAATTTATTTAAACATAATAATATATTATATTTATATATGTCATATTTTACTTTTAATTCAGTATCATCGGTTGTTAATCCGTCAAGAGAATTTGCAGCGAGTCAACCATATAATGTGAATACATCCCATCCATTAATACCTAGTTCTCAAGAGTATATGTCTTATAAAAAATATGTATCTATACATTCAGAAGATAGAGACATTTTAAATTATCCTAATTCTACTGAATTTGAGATTGAAATGCCTCAAGATATTACTAACGTGTCTGCAATCAGACTTGTTCAATGGACATTTCCGGCCAATTATAATACATTTTCATTGAACAATAGTAATATATTAATGTCATTTAAGATTACTAATCCATATAATCCAGGTGCTAATGGTGTTAGTGATACTTTAGCATATAGAATATTTGAAGCATTATTTAATTCTTTTGAACATAGATATGATATATTAATTGAAGAAGGGTTTTATAATCCTATACAAATGACTACAGAATTGACGAACAAAATGAATACGGCTGTTACCTTAAAAATTCAGGCATATTTTGCAGAAAAATCTTTAACCGACCCATCGTGGACTGAATCATTAGAACAGTTTCGAAATCAAGGTGGATATGCGCGTTTTGTTATTGTATATAACGAGGTTTCTGCTAAAATATGGTTTGGTAATCGTGCAGATGGATTTTCATTAGTTAATGAGACTGGAACAGAAGCAAGTATATTGACTGAAAAATTATGTTTTGGTAAAATAAACCATCTACCGGATTTTTCAAATTGGGGATTAGCTGGATATCTCGGATTACCAAGATGTACTACACACGCTTTAAGTAGTACTGATTTTCCGAATATTGTAGATTTTGTTACATATAATGGAATTATTGTCCCTAGATTTTTTTATGGTGACGTTTCGCAGGGTGATAACGGATACTGGTTACTTCCGTATGACGATTTTTCCGGAAGTAAAGTATACTGGGTGGAATGTCCGGAGAAAATTAATTTAATGGGAGAAGGGTATATTTACATGGAAATGGCTGGACAAAATTGCATTGATGAAACAAAACCATACAATTTAAGCAAATTTACATTGTCAACAAATCAAACAAACGGTATTACTGATGCTGCTTTTGCAAAGATACCTGTTCCGTGTACTCCGTTATCACAATGGTTTGATCGAGAGGCGAGTCCATATAAATTTTATTACCCACCTGCAGAGAGAATAAGACGATTAAAAATTAGATTAAGATATCATAATGGGCAATTGGTTTCCTTTGGTAAATTTAATTTCTCGTTTACATTGGAGTTTTCAATTTTGTTACCAATGATAATTCGTGATTCTAAAGTTATTTAACCTTTTACCTTTTACAATTTAGTTTAAAAAAAATAATTTAGTCATTAAACCTTTATATTATATTTTTCATTTATCCACGATTTTAAAATAGTATTATCGCATATTTTATAATCTTCTCCGGTTTCACTTGAAAAACTTTTAATATCGTGAAATGTTGGCTTCTTCATTTTTGGATTTTTATAAAATATATAATCACCTTTTGGACCTTTTCTAATAGATAAACTTGAATGAATCTCTCGAACTAATCCAGAACCCTTTTCTAGAATCAACTTCACTTCTTCAAATGTTATATTTTCAATAGGTCTATTTCCTAATTCTTTTAAAGTCTTTGAATTTTCACCCCATGAAGCATACAATCCAAATTTGCCTTTTCTTAAAATAACATCTTTCCCTTCATATTTACCTAAATTATATTGAATATTTCCATTTCCCGGTTTATTTGTTTCTACAATTTCATCCAATTCTAATTCACCATTTTTTAATTTTGATATGTCAAAATCTTTTTTAACTGATTTAAATGATAATTCTTCTTTGCCATCTTTTTCTTCAATACATTTAATTACTGGACCATATTTACCTATTAAAAAAGTATTATTGTCGTCTATTTGAACTTCAAATTTCGTCTCATCTCGAATAATTTCAATTAATTCATCAACTTCTTTATTGCATGAAGCACATACTTCAAACCATATTAGTTCTCCTTTGGCTATCTTATCTAATGCGGATTCCATTAAACACGTATATTCATAATTAAATAACTTATTAAAATGTTTATCTAGAAACTCCATAACGATTATTCCTAATGGTTGAATAATCAATTTACCTTTCTCATTGCCAAATTCTCTTTTATTTTCTATTTCATAAATCTCTCCATTTTCTAATTCAAGGTCTCTGCAAATGATTTCTTTGCCTTTGATATCTTCTTTTTTAACATAACCACGTTCCTGGATTTTATCAACTAAGGATGAAAATGTAGATGGTCTACCAATTCCTTTTTCTTCGAGAAGTTGAATCAATTTTGCCTCAGTATAATGCATTTTTGAACCTTTGATTGCTACCTTGGCACAAATCTTTTTTACAGTTATAGGTGTATCTTTCTTGATAGTTTGTAAATAGTGATACTCTGTATTCTCCACCCCAGGCTTTGCTCGAGAGAATTTGTTTTCAACTATTTTCCATCCTGGGAAATCAATGACTTCACACGTATAAGAATATTTTAAATTTTCTGGTGCAGAAATATGTGCACTCACAGAGAAAAAAGAAGCCGCCGCCATACAGCTTTCCAATGTGTTACTCCAAATTAGTTTATACATTCTTCTTTCTTTGGAACCAAATGTTTTAGAATCTATTTCTTCTGGCAAATTCTGGAGAGAAATATTCGTTGGTCTAATTGCCTCGTGTGCTTCTTGACGAAAAGTGTCTTTGATTTTAGATATATCGTTTTTATTTTCTTTCTTTTTTCCGCGTTTTTTCGGCTCTTCTACTGATTTTTGCTCCTGAGAATTTGTGGTCAAGTTTGGATGAATATACTCAGCAGTATACGTTTTAGTTATATATTCTTTTGTTAACTCTAAAAACTCGGCACTATATGCCTTGGAATCTGTTCTCATATATGTTATATATCCTCCTTCATATAGTAGTTGACAAATTCTCATTGTTTCCTTTGGTGAATAATGCAGCTCATTGCTTGCAACTTGTTGTAATCTACTAGTTGTAAATGGCTCTGGTGGTTGTTTAAATACTTTCACTGGTTGAGAGCAAGTGTAAATATGAGAAAAGTCGACACTTTTATCAAGAAAATCTATCATCTCATTTTCGTATTCTATTTTTCCTTCATTATTTAATTCAAATGGTAAGTTCGAATTAGTAAAATAACCAGTTACATTATACACCTTTCTCTCTACAGCATTATCTATTTCTTTTTGATTTTCATATATTAATTTAAGAGCTGGAGTTTGACATCGTCCAGCTGATAACGCATTGTCTTTTCCGTTGTTTTTTAATAATTTCCATAATATTGGACTTATTTTAAAACCAACTAATACATCTAATATTTGTCGTGCTTGTTGTGCATTCACTAAATTCATATCGATGGTTCTTGGATTTTGTATAGCATACTGTAAAGCAGTCTCTGTAATTTCATTAAATGTAATGCGTTTTGTTTTATTTATATCTAATTTAAAAATTTGTGCTACACAAAAACTTATTTTTTCACCTTCTCTATCGTCATCTGTTGCTAATATAACATCGTGAGCATTTTTGATTTCCCTTCTTAGAATTTCTACTTGTTTTTTTTTAATTGGTTCATCAATAATGGTATAAGTTGGATTGAAATTGTTTTCTACATCGATATTTTTGAGAGAAGCTAAAGTTCGTAAATGTCCATAAGTTGCGATACATTTATATCCAAAACCGAGATATTCTTCTATTTTTTTACATTTTGCAGGAGATTCCACGATTACAAGGGTTGTAGTGGTCTTAATTTTCTTTGACATAATTACATAAATATATAAAGTTATTTTTATGTAAGTTAAATATATTAATTTATTTATTCATTTTCTTGAACTGTTTATAAGATATCTTTACTTCAGGTTTTTTTGGTTCGGGTTTCGGTTCTTCGTTCGCATTTAATTTATCGGCTTTCTTTAAAGCACTATCTACATATAACTCTTTTAAAATAGAGCCAACTAAAAATGAACCCTCGTGTTGGTCTAATTCACCATCTTCAATTCTTCTTAAAACGTCCAAAAACTTATTTAAAATTCCAATATCAATTTCATCTTTTCTAATTTTATTGTAAATGTCAGTATAATATGTAAATAAGAAATTGCATTCATTTATACATTCTTCGTGAATTTTAGCATCATCTCCTCTAAATTTAGCTTTAACCATTATCATTGTATTCACATCATTTCTTATAATTTGACTATGCTTCAAATTGCGTATAAAATCAGTTTGGTCTTCAACATTATTCGCCTTAATCATATTTTGCAACTGCAATCGTTGTTTATCGTCCATTAAATATACTTAATATATTAAGTATTTTATTTAAACTAATAAAAATATTATTATATATAAATATGCAACCGATTGGTAATAATAAACGTGCTGTTATGACAAGAAGATATAAAAAAGGTGGCAATCCTAACTGGGTATGGGGTTGTTATAGTGGAGGCAAAAGACATACGAAACGTAGACATAATAGTAGACATAATCGAAAATCTAGAAGACATTGAATAATTTAGTTATAAACTTATTTCTGTAATAATTTTATAATCATATAATAATTTTATAATCATAATATAAGTTATGCCATCTTGGAAAAGTTGGATTAATTTTCTATATATTAATATAGCATTTGCCATCTATATCGCAGCTGTATTATATTATAGTCAAGTTTCGGAAATTAAAGCTAATTGGCCTTTATATAGATGTAATCCAATGTATATGTTTTTAGCAGATGATATTGAAGAAAATTTTAATTATTGTGTCAAATCTACTAATTCGAATTTTATAAGTCATCTGCTACAACCTGTCATTTTTATAATAGGTTCTTTTATAACTATAATAGGTAGTTTTACAGGTGATACTGAAACGGTTCGTGGAGTATTCAACAAATTTAGTAATCTTTTATATTCTGGTTTCAAGACGTTTTTTAGTATGTTTTTTAATTTAGTATCTGAATTTCAGAAAATCAATCTAGGAATTAAAGATACAGTTAACAAAACTATGTATGTTATGCAGAGGAATCTTAAAACAATAAATAGTGCACAAATGAATAAATCTCTAGGAAAATGTTTTCATCCTGATACTAAAATTAAACTGCAAAATGGAGATATTAAATGTATTAAAGATATAGATTTAGGTGATATACTGGAAGATGGAAGTGTTGTTGAATCTGTAATGAAAATTGACAATAAAAAAGAACAGATACCTTTGTATAGAATTAAAGATTGTGGCATAAATAAAGAGGATATTTATGTAACTGGTTCACATCTGGTTTATGATTCAAGCAGTAAATTATTTATACCGGTTCAAAATTATTCTAAATCTGAAATATCAAAAGATATCCGTTCTGATTGGTTCAGTTGTCTTATCACTAATTCACATAATATTAAAATCGGTTCTGAACTTTTTTGGGACTGGGAAGACCATTATATTAAGTTAACATTATACTAAATTTACAATAGGGTCTATTCGTTTGATAATTTTTTATATAATTTAGGAGAAACCTATATTGTCATTATTAAGGGAGACAATCTGGCTACACAAAGTTTTAGAAAAATAATACATTAAAAATATTATCTGTGAATTATGTATAATATGGATATCTCAATTTTTGGATATAAATTAAATCTAGAGATTTTAATTTTAATTGGTGTTATATATTTAATTTTAGTTACACATACTTTATGTGGATGCAGAGTTGATTATAGCTTAATGGAAGGGCTTGACAATATGGAAAAACCAACAGATAAATCTCAGGAGGGCGAACCCTCTTCTGAAACTGATGCCGAAACTAAGGTTGATGCAGAAGAACCCGCTCCAGCTGCTGTTGCTACAAATGCTAAAAAAGGTGCGTCTAAAATGAATGGTAAAGTTACTGAATCATTTGTTGGTGCTAACACTAACTACGGTCAATCCTCTCCATATGATTTAGCTACTCAAACTGTAGTTGATACTGCGTCGTGGAACCAACCTGATATGACAGTTGTTCCAGGCAAACCTTTAAGCGATGGTGTTAAGAAATTTTTGGCGAGAAAGCAACAGCAATTAC
>Ga0169931_10010325_pt1 | contig 13315 bp, 14 predicted proteins | sample Kivu_15m_20L_FD_129675 | JGI IMG/M metagenome (GOLD analysis project Ga0169931, IMG submission 129675) | Freshwater microbial communities from Lake Kivu, Western Province, Rwanda to study Microbial Dark Matter (Phase II) - Kivu_15m_20L... | ecosystem: Environmental > Aquatic > Freshwater > Lake...
CGCATGTTCTTCAGGCTGATGCGGCTCGCGGTGAGATTGGCCACACAGCCATTGGCAAAGGCGATGCGGGCGTTGGCGATGTCGGGCGTGTCGCTTACCACCGCAACCCCGCTCGCCTGCACGTCCACCACCGTGCTCTTCACCACGTGCAGCACCAGGTCGATGTCGTGGATCATCAGGTCCAGCACCACGCTCACATCCGTGCCGCGCGGGTTGAATTGGGCGAGGCGATGCGACTCGATGAACAGCGGTTCGTTCAGGTAGGGGAGGGCTGCCCGGAACGCCGGGTTGAAGCGTTCCACATGGCCCACCTGGGCCTTGATGCCATGGGTCCGGGCCAGCTCAATGAGGGTGTCGGCCTCGTTCAGCCGCTCGGCCAGGGGTTTCTCGATGAACAGGTGTCGTCCGGCCTGCAGCACTTGTTTGGCGAGCATGGTATGGGTCACCGTCGGGGTAACGATATCGATCGCATCGCAACCAGCTATCAGTTCCTCCATGCTGCTGGCCTGCACCCCGAACTCCTGCGTGATCAGTGCGGCGCGGCTCGCGTCCGGCTCATGGAATCCGATCAGTTCGGCTTCCGCCACCTCCTTCCATTGCTGGATGTGGATGCGCCCAAGGTGGCCGGCGCCGATGACCCCGATGCGCAGGGGGCGATGTTCGGATGGCATGATCTTCAGGGGGTTCTGCGAACAGGGCCGCAAAAGTACGGGCTTCCTACCGAGGCGATGGGCGGGGCGCTAATTTTGCAGGGCATGGGTGGCGTTGAGGATTCGTTCCGGCATCAGGGACTGCGGCGCAAGCTGGTGGAGCAACTTCGTGGGCGCGGGATCCAGAATGCCGCCGTGCTATCCGCCATCGGCACGGTGCCGCGCCACCGGTTCATCGATGACTCCGCATTCGTCGACCGAGCCTATGAGGATACGGCCTTCCCGATACCGTGCGGCCAGACCATCTCCCAGCCCTGGACGGTGGCTTTCCAGAGCGAGCTTCTGGAGGTGGCCAAGGGAATGAAGGTGCTTGAGATCGGCACCGGCAGCGGCTACCAGACGGCGGTGCTGGTGGAATTGGGTGCGCGGGTCTTCTCCATAGAACGCCACCGTCCGCTCTACCTGCAGACGAAGGCACGCCTGGTCCTGTTGGGGTACCGCGCCTCCACGGTGCACGGCGACGGCTTCGCGGGACTGCCGGTGGAAGCCCCTTTCGATCGCATCCTTGTCACCTGCGGTGCACCCTTCATTCCTCCTGCGCTGGTGGACCAACTGAAGCGGGGGGGGCGCTTGGTGATCCCGGTGGGTGAAGGGGAGCACCAGGAAATGCTGTTGGTCACCAAGAATGAGCAAGGTGTTGTGCATCAGGAGGTGAAGGGGCGGTTCAGGTTCGTTCCGATGTTAACTGACAAGGCCGGCTGACGGCTGTCAGTCCTTGGTATCGGAAGGTCTGTTAGCTTTGCCCCGCGAAGGATGAATGGAGCGGTTCCAATTCGGGTTTGGGACCGTACCTGAAAAGCCCGATCAACATTTTTCAGTTCACAACCCCAAGGATCGTTCATATGTTTGCCGCCCGAACGGCATACTTTTGGCCGGTCAAAGACCAGAGAACCCCAAACCAATCCCAATGAAAAAGACCGTACTGTCCATGGCTCTGCTGGGTGTTTGCTCCGTTGCAAGCGCACAGCTCTCCACCCGGGAGAATGATGATACCCGGTACAAGCTCGGCGCCCGTCCCGTAGCTGGTGATTACGCCCTTACCTTCGGCATCGGCATCACCTCCACCGAGGTGGGTGGTCGCGAGATCCCCGCTTGGAACCTCTTCGGCCAGGGCAACCTGATCACCGGCAAGAAGTTCATCAAGGACGACGTTGCCGTGCGCGCAGGTATCCGCCTGTTCCGCGACAGCCGCACCCTCTCCGGTGAGCTGGATTCCACTGAGAACATCACCAACGTGCTCAGCGAAGTGGAGTTCCGCTCCAGCGAGCGCCAGTACATGCTCGTTCCCGGTATCGAGAAGCACTTCAGCAACTCGAACATCTTCGACGTGTACACCGCTGCTGACCTGTACCTCGGCTTCGGCAAGGACAAGGACGTGACCAGCGTCACCAACCGTCGCGGTCAGACCTCCGCTGAAACCGCAACCACCCCCTACACCATGGTGGGTCTTGGTGGCGTGATCGGTGTCAGCGCCTTCGTTGTGGACCTGCCTATCAGCGTGGGTCTCGAGTACGGCATCGGTGCTTTCTGGAAGCTCGGCGACCGCACCAAGGTTGAGGTGGAAGAAGCCGATGGCACCACCTACGAGTACCAGACCGTGTCCGACGATCCCTTTGGTGGTCTGGAATACAACAGCGCCAAGCAGAAGTACATGACGATGGACACCAACAACCAGGTGCGCCTGGTGGTGAACATCTTCTTCAACTAAGTCACACTACGTAACCACCCGCAGCAATGAAGAATTTCAAAGCGATCCACCTGCTGCCCTTGGCCGTAGTGCTCCTGTTCTCCTCCTGCACCGTCTACACGAAGAACATCGCGACCACCGAGGTGGAAACGCAGATCCAGTTCAAGATGGAGGACCTGGAATACATCGGTGATGTGAGCGGCACCGCCACGCAAACGACCCTCCTCGGTTTCATCCCCGTCGGTGGCCGTCGTTTCCATGTGGCCGGCATCGGTGGCGGCACCGTTGTGCCCCAAGGCCGCCTGTTCAACAATGCCCTGTACGATGCACTGATGCAGCGTGAGAACGCTGACTTCGTGCTGCCTCTGAGCAGCAGCAGCGTGCGTAACGGCATGTTCCTGGGCAATAAGACCACCCTTACCGTGCGCGCGAAAGCGTTCCGCATCAAGTCCAAGTAAGGTTCATAACTTCCGTAGCAACGGGGCCGCGATCTAACGATCGCGGCCCCGTTCGCTTTGTACCTTTGAGGCAACTCCCGTAACGCCCATGCGCTACCTGCCGCTCCTGTTCCTGCTGCCCCTGCTCGGCCTTGCCGCCTGCAAGAAGATCGAGAACGAGATACCCGTGCTGTCCGTAAGCCCCAGCGACCCGGACATCGACGCCGTCTCGGGTCAGGTGTTGAGTTTCACCATCCGCGGCAGGTCCGATGGCCGCTCCTTGTCCCGCTTGGTCATCACATCCAAGAAGGACAACTCCTTCACGGTCACGGTGAAGGATTCCGCATTGACCGGGTCCAACCTCAACTTCGTCTGGGAAACGCGTGTGGCCAATGCCATCCAGCCCTACTCGGAGGTGCTCACCTTCCAACTCATCGATAGTGAGGGGGCGGAAATGAGGACCACCCGCACGCTGTATGTCACGCTGGGGGCCATCGTGCTCACCGAAACATCAGGGCACCAGTTCTACCATGGGAACTCGGCCGTTCATGGCGAGTCGGCTTTCGATCTGGAGACCCGCGTGCCGGTGCTTGCCTCGGTTGACTCCACCCGCCGCGATGTTCAGGATGTTCCCCTTTCCCCGACCGCCACGGAGATGAGCAGGTCCTGGCGCTCCCCAGCTGGCGGCCGTTTCGTGCGCTTCAACGAGTTCGACTATGCCAACGCCACGGATATCTCCCTGGAAGCGGCGTTCCTGGCCGGTGTGCCGAGCGAGACCATCTCCGACGTGCAGGTGGGTGACATGATCTTGGTGCGCCTGGGCAGCCTGCCCGATACGCAGCGCTTCTATGCCGTCATGAAGATCATGGACATCATCGATGAACCCGGCACGGCCGATAACGACCGCTACGTGTTCAACATGAAGTGGGCCCTGTTCGATAACTGATCGAGGGTCATGCGCGCCGTTGTTACAAGTGACGGAATGCGCCAGGCCGAACGGCGCGCCATTGGATCCGGCGTTCCGGCCCTTGACCTGATGGAACGGGCAGGGACCGAGGTGGCCCAGTGGTTGCTGGATCCGGGCCGCTCAGGAACGGTAAGGCCTTCACCGGGAGGCGTCTATCGCGTGCTCTGCGGACCCGGAGATAACGGAGGGGATGGTTTGGTGGTGGCGCGGCACCTGCATCTTGCCGGCCGTTCGGTAGTGGTGCATCGCCTGGCAGAAAGTGGTCCCAGCGACGCGTGCCACGCTCAGTGGGAACGACTGAAAGCCGCCGGTGTGCCGGTACATCCCACCAGTGGCGAAGTGCCCCCGTTCGCTTCCGGTGACCTTGTGGTGGACGCCCTGTTCGGCATCGGTCTCAACCGACCATTGGAAGGTCCGGTGATCGCTTGGATCGAAGCGGTCCGGACGGCTGGAGCACAAGTGGTTGCGTTGGATGTGCCTTCAGGTATGGATGGTGATGGCCGTGTCACTGGAATAGTGTTGTGTGCAACGGCCACCCTCACGTTCCAGTGGCCCAAGCTGGCTGTGTTGCTCCCGGCCAATGCCGATCTTGTAGGTGCGCTCGTAGTGCTACCCATCGGCATTGCTGAAGGATCCGACGGTCAGGAGGATATGTGCTGGTACTTGCAGGATCGCTCCGATCTTCGTGAGCTGCTCCATGCACGTCCCAATGCCGGACACAAAGGCGCATTCGGACATGCTGTGCTGGTGGGCGGCAGCACGGGCAGGATGGGTGCGATGGTATTGGCTGCCCGGTCTTGTTCGCGCAGCGGGGTGGGTGCCGTTACCACCCATGTTCCTGGCGATGGACTGCCGATCGTTCAGGCGGCCTGGCCCGAAGCCATGGCTTCACCGGACCCCGAGCGTGGTCACGTGAGCGATGTGCCCAGGGGGCTTCGTGGAACGGCATGGGGGGTTGGCCCTGGACTTGGATCCCATCCGGATAGTGCGTTGTTGCTCAAGCGAATGATCCAGGATCCCCCGGGGGCTTTGGTGCTTGATGCGGATGCCTTGAACCTGTTGGCGGAAGCTCCCACGTGGACCGCATTCCTCCCTGCAGGAACCATCCTCACGCCCCATGTCCGTGAGTTCGAGCGGTTGGCCGGGGCCACCTTCGCCAACGACCGGGACCGTTGGGACGCAGCGCGGGACCTTGCCGTTAAGTGGGGTTGCGTGCTCGTATTGAAGGGGGCCACTACTGCCATCTGTGCGCCCCAGGGGCGGTTGTTCCTGCAGCGTTGGGCCAATTCCGGGATGGCACGGGGAGGAAGCGGTGACGTGCTTACCGGACTGGTCACCGGCCTTCTGGCCCAGGGCTATTCACCCTTGGCGGCGGCCAGTATCGGCGTTCACCTGCATGGCGCTGCGGGTGCCATGGTGGCTGCGGCCCAAGGTCCTGACGGGATGAGCGTCCATGACCTGGTGGAGGCGATACCCGCTGCCTGGCGCGACCTGCGGTCCTAAAGGATCCCCGCGGTGGGGCCTTTGCCAAGCCGCAAAAGCTCTGGCTGGCCGTTGCTGAGGTCGATCACCGTGGAGCCCTCCAACCCACCGATGCCGCCATCGATGACCGCGTCCACTTGGTAGCCGATGTGTTCGTCGATGCGCTCAGGGTCGGTGGTGTAGTCCACCACCTTGTCGGGGTCGTGCACGCTGGCCACCACCAATGCATGACCCAGTTCTGCCACAATGGCCCGAGGTATGGCATGGTCTGGCACCCGGATACCCACGGTGCGCTTGTTGTTCTTGAACAGCTTTGGTATCTCGCCGCTGGCCTGCAGGATGAAGGTGTAAGGCCCGGGCAGGGCGTGCTTCATGATGCGGAAGGCCGCGGTATCCACGGCCCGCGCATAGGTGCTCAGCTGGCTGAGGTCGTTGCAGACCAAGGAGAGATCGGCCTTCTGCGGCTTCACGCCCTTGAGCCTCGCAACGAGGTCAATGGCACGTGGTTGATGGGCACTGCACACGAAGGCGTAGACGGTATCCGTGGGGCATATCACCACGCCGCCCGCGTTGAGCTTGTCCACGATGATGCGGATCTTCCGCGGTTCGGGGTCCTTCGGATGGATGGTGATCAGCATTCCTCAGGCCTTCAACGCTTGGGCGGCCTTGCGGTGGTCGGCTAGGAACTTCTCCAATCCGATGGTGGTGAGGGGGTGGTCGAACAGGGCGGTGATCGCGCTTAGCGGACAGGTGGCCACATCAGCGCCCAGCTCTGCGCATTGCACGATGTGCAGGGGGTGGCGGATGCTGGCGGCCAGGATGGCCGTACCATACCCGTAATTGTCATAGATGGTGCGGATCTGGTCGATCAGTTGCACGCCCTCCTGGCTGATGTCGTCCAGGCGGCCCAGGAAAGGGGATACATAGGTGGCACCGGCCTTGGCTGCCAACAAGGCCTGCGCCGCACTGAACACCAGCGTGCAATTGGTCTTGATGCCCTTCGTGCTGAAGTACTTGATGGCCCTCACGCCCTCGCGGGTCATGGGCACCTTCACCACGATGTTGGGATGCAGGGCGGCGAGGTCCTCGCCCTCCTTGATCATGCCGGCATACTCCGTGGCAATGACCTCGGCGCTCACATCGCCGTCCACGATGTTACAGATATCCACGTAGTGTTGCATCACACGGTCGTGGCCGCTGATGCCTTCCTTGGCCATCAACGAGGGGTTCGTGGTGACCCCGTCGAGGACGCCCAGTTCCTGGGCCTCCTTGATCTGGGCAAGGCTGGCGGTGTCGATGAAGAAGCGCATGGTGTAAGGAATGGTCAAAGGTAGATCGGGGGCGGCGAACGGGCAGCGTGCTGTTCAACGTTCATCGGCATGCGCCTTGCACTTGTGGGGCTAACTTTGTAACCGTACATGGAACGCGCGATCCGTCACCTCATCCTGTTATTCGGCCTGCTGGTCGCGGTTGGCGCTGCTTCAGGCCAGAACGTGACCGACGCGAAGGGGCGCAAGCAGGGGCCATGGGTGCGCACCCACGAAAATGGCACCGTCCGGTATTCTGGTCAGTTCAAGGACGATGTGCCCGTTGGGACGTTCAAGCATTACGGCACAGATGGCGCACTCACCAGCGTGGTGGTCCATGCGGGTGATGGAGTTACCAGCCGCACGGTGCATCACCATGCAGGCGGTGGGGTCATGGCACGTGGCAAGTACATCGGCCAAGCCAAGGATAGCGTATGGAACTACTACGATGAGGAGGGCAGGTTGCGCAAGGTGGAGCGCTACCGCTCCGGTACACTGCATGGAGAGCGCTCGGTGTACTATCCCAACGGGCAACTGGCTGAACGTGAGGAATTGGTGGAAGGGCGGCTCCACGGACCATCCACCAGTTGGTTCGATAATGGCAAGGTCAAGACCAGGAGCACATATGTACAGGGCGAACCTGACGGCGCCATGACCTTCTTCCATCCCAATGGAACCAAGGAGATCGAGGGCAACCTGGTGAACGGTGCGCGGGATGGTGTCTGGTATTACTACAATGAGGACGGCAGCCTTCAGTTGCAGATGCTATACGCCAAGGGGCTGTTGAAGAAGGAGCGGAAGGAGAACGGCTTGTTCCGCGAGCATTTCGACGACGAGCGCCCCAAGCGCGAAGAGACCTACCGCAACGGCAAGCGCGAAGGGCCTTTCAAGGAGTATCATGACAACGGCCAATGGATGATCAAGCCCATGCCCGCTGACCCGGTGTCAGGAACCCCGCAGGATATGCAGCGCGTGCTGCACGGACAGACCGTGAAACAGGAGGGCCGTTATGTAAACGACCTGTTGGAGGGAGAGGTGAAGGAATACGACGAGCGGGGGAAATTGGTGAAGGTGCGGCGTTATGTGGGTGGGGTTGAGGAGTAGTCCTTTGGGGGGAGGTTGGTGGTTGGAGGGGTTCGGAGTTGGATGGTTTCCGCAACCGATACAGTGGCGCACCCACCGGGTCGCCCAACAGAGGTGAGGGGAGATCTAGGAACGAACAGTTGATGAACAAGTGAGCAGGCACGGACGGATACTGGTGGCTATGAGCGGCGGGGTGGATAGCTCCGTTGCAGCGCTGATGCTGCATGAGCAAGGGTACGAGGTCATCGGGGTGACGATGAAGACCTGGGACTACGCCGATGCAAGCGGAGGGAAGCGGATCACCGGCTGCTGTGACCTGGACAGCATCAACGATGCCCGGAACATGGCCGTAAGCCGTGGATTCCATCACATGATCATCGATATCCGGGAGGAGTTCGGTGAAGCCATCATCGGCAACTTCACCGGCGAATACCTGGCCGGGCGCACACCCAACCCATGTGTGCTCTGTAACACCTTCATCAAGTGGGAGGCCCTGTTGAAGCGTGCGGACATGATGGACTGCGAGCTCATCGCCACCGGGCATTATGCACAACTGGTGCAGGCCGACGGCGGACGATGGGCGGTACGCAAGGGCTTGGACCCGGGCAAGGACCAGAGCTACGTGCTGTGGGGACTGGAGCAGGTGAACCTGGCGCGCACCCGGTTCCCGATAGGCCATTTCCACAAGAGCGACATCCGGCAGATGGCCCTGGATAGTGGTTTCCCGGAGTTGGCCAACAAGAGCGAGAGCTACGAGATCTGCTTCATCCCGGACAACGATTACCGCGGTTTCCTGAAGCGAAAGGAACCCGCGGCAACAGCCGGATTGGCCCATGGAAAGCTGGTGAGCGTGGACGGCCGGGAGCTCGGCGAGCACGATGGCTATCCCTTCTTTACGGTAGGTCAGCGCAAGGGCCTTGGCATCGCCACCGGAGAACCGCTGTATGTCACCGAGATCCGACCGGAGACCAACACGGTGGTACTGGGGTCCAAGGACGACCTTCAGAAGGTGACGTTCTGGGTGCGCCGCCCGAACTTCCAGCTGATCCCCGCGTTGGATGGGGAGATGGAGGCGCTGGTGAAGGTTCGATACAAGGACAAAGGGACTCCGGCCACCCTGCATCCGGACGGTGAACGCGTCCGTGTTGAACTTCATGCCCCTGTGGCAGGCATCGCTCCGGGGCAAAGCTCCGTCTTCTATGTGGATGATACCGTCGTCGGAGGCGGTTTCATTGATCGAGATCATTCCTGAACCTACCTGTGATGCGTACCAACCCGATCCTTTTGCTGGCCGCCATGGTGCTGGTGCTCTGCTCCTGCAAGAAGGAGGACAAGCCCATCGTTGATGTGGGCTACGGCTACTTCCCCACGACCGTCGGCTCGTGGGTGGAATACCAGGTGGACTCCGTTTACCGCGAGGATGCGGTGGGTCGATACGACAGCGTTAGCTACCGCATGCGCCAGACCATGGAGAGCGCCTACGTCGATGCAGAAGGACGGCAGGCATTCCGCGTGCACCGATCGGTGCCGGATACGGCCGGCGAATGGTATGTGCGCGATGTCTGGACCACGACGGTGAACGGGATCACCGCGGAACTGACGGAGGAGAACAAGCGCAGACAGAAGCTATCCTTCCCGGTCAGGGTAGGGCGCGAATGGGATGTGAACGTATACAACACGGACCGGTCGCTTGAGGTGGGGTATGTTGCCGTGGACGTGCCGTGGAGCGCTACCGGGCTGGCGTTTGAGCGCACTGCACTGGTGGAGAACACGATCCCTGCCAACGTGGTTGAACGAAGGGACTGGATGGAGCGTTATGCACACGGTGTGGGCCTCGTGCAGAAGCGTTGGGTGGAAACGGATACCCAGGGTGGCCTGGTCCGCGGGTTTTATTTGAACATGGTGGCCGTTGCCTACGGATCCAACTGAACGCATATGAAACGCTTGTCCCTCATTGTGGTTGCTGCAATTGCCGGACTGGCCCAAGCCCAGACAGGCCCTGACCTGTATTGGGTGCAATTCAATGGGAAGACGGGCACTCCCTATTCCATAAGTGCCCCTGAGCAATTCCTTTCTGCTCGCGCCATAGCCCGAAGACAGGCGCAGGGCATCGCGATCGATGAATTGGATCTTCCCGTCGACCCGGCCTACATCAATGCCGTGCTTGCCACTGGTGATGTGCAATTGGTGAACCGCAGCAAATGGTTCAACGCCGTCACCATCAGGACCACCGATGCGATCGCATTGGAGGCCATCACGGACCTGCCCTTCGTGGGCCAGGTGCGGATGAGCGGTCAACGACCGGGGGCGACACCCCAGGTGGACAAGTTCCGGTCACCCGAATATCCGTTGGTGGAGCGGGGCGGGGGTGAGGGGCTGTACGGTCAATCCTTCCGGCAGATCGAGATGCTGAACGGCCATCTGTTGCATGAACAGGATGCCCGTGGACAGGGAATGCTGATCGGTGTGCTCGATTCGGGTTTCGACAGGGTGAACGAGGTCGATGGGTTCGCTGATCTGCGTGGTCGAGAGGGTATCGTTGCGGTGCGTGACATGGTGGATCATGACGGCGATGTGTACAATGACCACAACCACGGGCGCAGCGTGCTCAGTTGCATGGCAGCGAACCTGCCCGGACTGCTCGTTGGCACCGCCCCGGAAGCGGAATATGTGTTGGTAAGGACCGAGGAGGTGGGGTATGAACGGGTGGTGGAGGAGGATAACTGGGTGGCCGGTGCTGAATTCTGTGACAGCCTGGGTTGTGATGTGCTGAACACGTCCCTCGGATACACCACCTTCGATGAGGGCCTTGACGACCATACCTATGCTGACATGAACGGAGCCACGGCACGTATCAGTATGGCCTCCACGATCGCCGCCAGCCGTGGGATGATCCCGGTGAACAGCGCGGGTAACTCCGGATCCAGTTCGTGGTATTACATCGGTGCGCCGGCCGACGCTGCGGATATCCTGGCAGTGGGTGCGGTGAACAGCAATGCGGACGTGGTCCCGTTCAGCTCGAGAGGGCCCAGTTCGGACGGACGAGTGAAGCCGGATATCGCCGCCATGGGCGCTGGTGTCACGGTGCTCAACGGTGAACCGGGCGGTGTGGCGCAGGTGAACGGGACCTCCTTTTCATCGCCCATCACAGCCGGCTTGGTGGCGTGCCTATGGCAGTTGCATCCCGGGCGCACCGCCATACAGGTGATGAACGCCGTGCGCCAAAGCGCTTCGCACTGGAGCATGCCCAATGACTCCATCGGGTATGGCATCCCGGACCTCCAGCTTGCCAACGCGATACTGGTCGCCTCCGTGGGGATGGAAGAGCATGCTTCGGGAGCCATGGAACTCCACCCTGTTCCGTTCCTGGACCGCTTGGTGGTGCGTGCACCGGACATGGCAGGCCAGCAGGTGCAGGTGCGCTTGCTGGATCTGGGAGGCCGTGCAGTGTATCACGAGACCTTGCGGGTTCCGGATACCGGACTCCTTCAACTCCATCCGGGAATGTTGCCGAACGGGGCCTACCTCGTTGAGCTCCGGAGCGGGGCAGGCCGCAGCGTCGCCCGTGCTGTGAAGCAATGAGCATCGCCCGTCCCGTCCCGGTCATTCCGGTGGAGGTGTTGCTGGAGCAGTATTCCAAGGGGCGTTTCCCCATGTGCCACGAGGATGGGGAGATCTACTGGCACGATCCGGACCCGCGCGCGGTCTTTCCGCTGGCCGAGCTCAGGCCCGATGCGGTGTCCTTGCGCAAGGTGAGGTCCGGCCGTTATCGATGCACGCTGGACCGCTCCTTCGAGGCTGTGATACGCGCCTGTGCCGACCGGCCAAAGACCTGGCTGGATGAACGGATGATCAGGTCCTACGTTGCCCTGCATGCGGCCGGCCATGCGCATAGTGTGGAATGCTGGGAGGGTGACCGGCTGGCCGGTGGCATTTATGGTATTTCGATCGGATCAGCCTTTTTCGGCGAGAGCATGTTCGGCATGCAGAATGCGGGCAGGATCGCGTTCCACCATCTGGCATCCCGCTTGCAGGAGGCTGGATACATACTCTTTGACACCCAGTATATAAACCCGTTCACGGCGAGCCTTGGCGCACTGGAAATACCCCGGTCGGAATTCCGGCGGATCCATGCCCGCGCCCTTGTCCAGCTAAGTGCCCATCTTCGCTCATGAGATCCTTCCTGCTACCACTGTTGCCCCTGTTGCTGGTCCCGGTCACCTCGGCGGCCCAATCAACGCTCATCGTGGACGTGGTCCTGAACAAGCCCGATGCCGGCGGCCAGTTGATGCTGTTGCTGTGTCCCACCAAAGAGGCGTACGACACAGACAAGGGCTGTGTTCCGCGGGTCGTGAAGGCAGATGGCCGAACGGTGAGCATCACCTGTGCGGACCTCAAGCCGGGGACCTATGCGGTGAAGGTCTTCCATGACATCAACAGCGATCGGAAGTTGAACACCAATTGGGTGGGCTGGCCGCAGGAGCCCTTCGGGTTTGGCAACGATGCGCCGATCAAGATGGGGCCTCCATCATTCGAGGCGGCCGCTGTTCCGGTGAAGGAGGGGAGACAGACCACACGGGTCAACCTCCGCTGATCACCGAGGGTTGCTCATTACAACAGGCTCCACGGCCTGCCGCTCCGTGAGGTAGCGCTGGTAGGTCTCTGAGTAATTCACGCGGTGATCGATCACCTCTGCACCATTGCCCAGCAGCGCGATCACGGCATCCGTGGCCTCGCGCAGTCCGTTGTTCCCGCCGCTATTCGCCGTGACGAGGTCCACCTCGCCGCGTGCGATGGCCTGCTCCGCGAGCCACGCCGTCACCGGGCTGCCGATCATCACGCGCAGGCCGCAGCGCGCCGCCACGGGCAGGTCCAGCACATCGTCGAAGAAGTAGGCCACCTCATCGGCCTGCAGGTCGTGCTTCGCGAGGAAGGCATCGAAGGCCTCGGGCTTGTTGGTGAAGCCCATGTACACACCGTGCAGCCGCTCACGCTGGGCGAAGCGCTCCGCAAAGGGGTTGTGCTGACCGGTGATCACAGCGGCCTTGGGCAGGTGGCCATTGCGCAGCCAGAAGGCGAAGCGCAGCAGGTTCACGCCCATGCTCCCCACCTCGCTGAACGGACTGCCGCCCTCGGCATCCTTGAAGCCGTCGTTGAACACGCCGTCCCAGTCGAAGAGCACGGCCTTGGTGCGGGCCAGGCGGCGCAGGAGCTCAGGCTCCGGGGCGGTGGTGCGGAGGCCGTGGGTGGTGAAGGGCTGGAGGAGGCTCAAGGGAAAGCGTTGCGTGTTGATGGATTGCGCGTTAGGTGTTGCGGCGTTGTTCCAACCCGCAACACGTAAGACGCCAACACGCAACGTGTGCCAGGCCGGCGGGCAGCCTACCCCGCGATCGCCTTCATCAGGTCCTGGATGTCGAGCATGCCGAGCTGCTTGCCGTTCTCGCTCACGCTCAACGTGTCCACCTTGTGCTCCTTGAAGGCCTTCTGGGCCTCGTCGAGTAGGGCTTCCGGGCTGATGGTGAAGGGGGCGTTGAACTTCAGCGTGCTCAGCTTCTTCGCGAGGAACTTGTTGCCCTCCTTCTCGATGCCGCGACGCAGGCCACCATCGGTGAAGACGCCCACGTTCTTGCCCTTGCCGTCCA
>Ga0169931_10010326_pt1 | contig 13314 bp, 12 predicted proteins | sample Kivu_15m_20L_FD_129675 | JGI IMG/M metagenome (GOLD analysis project Ga0169931, IMG submission 129675) | Freshwater microbial communities from Lake Kivu, Western Province, Rwanda to study Microbial Dark Matter (Phase II) - Kivu_15m_20L... | ecosystem: Environmental > Aquatic > Freshwater > Lake...
CAGGGCCAGCTTCAATCTTTCATCTTTCAACGCCAAGTGCATGGGCCTTGGAGTAGTAGAGAGATATTTCAATATTTATTTATTTCAATCTAGTTCTCTTTCTCTCTGTCTCTGTCTGGGGGCTTCGCGCGCGCGAGGCTCTAGGCCCCCACTTTTTATATGTGTATCTCTAGTGGGGGGTTTGAAAGATGAAATTACTGAAGCAAGCCCATCCGGGCGCCACCCGCACCTCATAGGACCTTGATCCACTGGGCCGGGCGACCCTTGCTTTGCAGGGCCATCATCTCGATCAGTCCGGCCTCAGCCAGCGTGCGCAACACGCCATCACGCTGGCGGTGGTCCATGAACTGGGTGCGCCGGGTGAAGTCGCTCTTGGACATGCCAGCCATGCCCGCATCCCGCAAGATCTGCATGGCCCGCTTGTGGTGGGACTCGACCTGGTTCTCGGACACGCGAGCGGACGCCTCACGGATGGTGAGTTCGGCACAGTGACGCGAGAGCATGATCCCCCACTCGGCATCGTGATCCTCAATCTGGGGGTCCACAGGGTCACGCGATACCGCTCGAATGAGCGCCAGCTTGGTGGCGTTTTCCTCGATCCGGGCCAGGATGGACGAGTACCCGGTGCCTCGTGAGGTGCGAAGGCGCTCGACCAACTCCTGGTCAAGCTGGCGGAAGGTGGCTCTGGCTTGCGATGTCATTGGGACCACGCGAGGGTCCACCAGCACCTCATCGATGGCACCCACATCCGTGAGATTGCCGTTGAGCTTGCCGCCTCCCTGGTGGATAAGGATCAGCCGGTCAATCAGGTCTTGGGGCGGGTCAATGACGCCAAACGCCTCGTTGCTGTCCGGAAAGTCGTCCTCGCTTTCCATGATCAGAAAGCGGGCCAACGACCCGTCTGCCACGTTGGACGCCTGCAGCGCCTGCCAAAAGTGCAAAGGCGTCGTGGTGCCATAGATGCAGGCGCAGGGCTGGTGAATGGCGCGGTGGGCGTTGTTGTGCTGGGTGCTGGCGTACTCGACCCCGAAGTAGGTGGTGCCCGAAGTGGTGTAGAGCTCGGTCATCAGGTCCAGGATCTCGCACACATAGCGCGGCGAACGCTTGCGGTCGGCCGCTGCCGAGAGAAACATCCCGAACTCATCGAGTTGGAACAGGATCGCGGGCTGGCGCTGGATGGCTGTCAACAGGCCTGAGCCCGATGCGATCTTGTTGCCACCCAGGTACTGCAGCAGGTTGGCCTTGCGGAATAACTCGTTGATCACCACACGGCTGTGGTTTTTGCCGGCACCACTCTCGGCGATGCCGACCACATAAAGGTTCGACCGGATGTTGCTCTCGGTCCGGTACTTGCGCCCCATCAGTGCCCCGATCGCACACAGGCTCGCACCGAGTGCAAGCACCGGCTGAGGGCGCTTGGCCGTCGCTGCCATCAAGGCCATCATGTCTGCGATCACACCCCCCACCTGATCCCACCCGGCAGGCAGTGGCTTGGGTGGCGGCAGCGCCGGGAGTGCCGGAACCGCCGGAGCCGCCAGAATGACCTGCGAGGGCGCCTGCGGCGACGGGGTTGCGACCGCCGCCGCGACGTTGATCGGGGTCGCGGATTGCAGCGCCTGCAGCATCTCGCGCGTCGGGTGGTGCCCGTTCATCACGATCTCGCCGTTGAGTTGAAGCTCCGGCGGTGGCTCCCAGCCCACATCCAGCGCGAGCCGGTACACCGTGCCGGCGCCGATGCGCTCGGGCTTGAAGCTGCGCCAGGCCTTGGCCGTGGTCTTGGCTTCGTACTTCTTCGAGGTGGCCGACCAGGCATCGAAAAGCGGCCAGCCCTCCTCGCCCAGCGCCCCCTTGAGCGCCAGCCCCAAGCGCACCCAGCTGTCGTAGTCCAGGTCGGCGTTGACGATGTGCGGCAGCGCCTGGGTGATGCCCTCCAGCGTCCCCCGCTGCTGCGACACCTCGGCTGCGGGCGCGGGCGCCTGCAACCCCACCCCCAGTGACTTCGGCCGGTGCTCTGCCGGCACCAGTTCGTAGGCGCGGCGGGCGAACTCACGCGCCTGGTCCTCCGAGATCTCGGGCAGTTCATCGATCTGCAGGTCAGCCAGCGTCGACACCGGCCACTCATAGGGCTTGCCGGTGTCGGGGTGCAGCCCGTAGGCGATGAACTGCTGCCCGACGCCCAACACCTCGATGGGCGGGTACTTGAAGCCCGCGAAGGGCTCCGCGGCCCGGTAGACCAGCAGCCGCTTGGGGGCGTTGCCGATCCGCACCGCCGGGGTGTCGCCCAGCAGCTGCTTGGCCAGGCCCTCGATCTGCAGCGCGATCTGGTTGGAGAAGGCGACATCGATGTCGATGCCGATCACGCGCCCAGCCGCCACGCCCACCCCGGCGCCGGGCCAGTCCGCCCAGAGGTCGACTTCGTTGTCGGTGGTGTCACGCTGGCAGTGGCGGCTCCACTGCGGGTAGTCGTGCCAGGCACCGCGCCGGAATCGGCCCGGCTTCTTCGTGTTGGGCTGGATCGGCAGGATCGCAAAACCCCGGTCGATGAGCGCGGCGCCCAGCTGGGCCATGTAGTCCGTGCTGTTCATGGCCACCTTCAGAAGGGAGGGTCATCGGCGTAAGCCCGGCGCAGCACGTCCTGGAACTCGGTGACGATGACATCCACCAGCCGCGCCCACTCCTCGGCCGTCCAGGTCACCAGGTCCGTCTTGCCAGTGATCTCGACGAAGACGCCGCCGGCTTGTGCGGCCGCCGCCAGCGCCGCCTCCTCGTGTTTGTTCGGATCGATCATTCCCTTGAGCCTCCGGGCCAGGTCCATGCAGCGCATCGAGCACAGCTTCACGTTGGGCGCTTCCACGCCAATGAGGCCCGACGCGCCGAGACCTACCGTGTCACGGATCGCCTGATGCTGAGCCGGGAGGATTTCCGGCGTTCCCGGAAGCCCTGGCTGCGCGGCAGCCTGCTCGGGTTTCCGATCGGCGCGATGCCGGCCGGCGGTGCCGAACTGCCCACGCTGCTCAGTTACTACACCGAGAAAAAGCTCTCCCGTCATCCCGAGGAATTCGGTCATGGTGCGATCGAGGGCGTCGCCGGACCCGAGGCAGCCAACAATGCCTCGGCGGCCGGCGTGCTGATGCCGCTACTCACCCTCGGGATACCGACCTCCGCGACCGCAGCCATCATCCTGTCGGCCTTCGAGTCCTACGGCATTCAGCCTGGCCCGACCCTCTTCACCCAGCAGGGAGCGCTGGTCTGGACCTTGATCGCGAGCCTCTATATCGGCAATGTGATCCTGCTGATCCTCAATCTGCCACTGGTCGGTCTCTGGGTACGTCTGCTGCGTATCCCTCCGCCCTGGCTCTATGCGGGCATCATCGTGATCTCGGCGGCTGGGGTGTTTGGCGCGAGCAACTCGGTCTTCGACCTGCTGCTGCTCTTTGCCTTCGGTGTGCTGGGTTTCCTCTGCCGTCGCTTTGATTTCCCGGTCGCGCCGATGATCATCGGGCTGATCCTGGGCCCGATGGCCGAGCAGTCGCTGCGCCAGGCGCTCACGATCAGCATGGGCAGCTACACGACCTTCATGACCCGGCCGATTTCGGCCACCATCCTCGCGATCGCGTTCCTGCTGTTGCTCTCGCCCTGGCTGCTGCGCTGGTGGAGCCGGCGCAGCGCCAAGGCCTGAGCACCGCGCTGCCGCCCTCAGCCGATGAAGTCCGCGAGGATACGGTTGAAGCGCTGCGGGTTCTCGACGAACATGAAGTGCTGTCCGCCCTCGGATTCCTCGAAGATCTCAACCCGTGCGCCCGGTGTGGCCGATGCCGACCAGGCGACCGATTTCCAGGGCACGAGGCTCGCGCGTCCACCGATGTAGAGCGACGGCACGTTGATCCGGGGCATCACGTCGCGCCAGTCCTGATGGCAGTGGTTGTAGATCAGCGCTGCGGACTGAGCGCGCGGGAATTTCAGATTGCAGGCGATCATCCAGTCGAGCTGCTCCTGAGGCATCGCCTTGGTGACCATGCCGCCGACGAAGCCCTTGGAGGTCGCGACACCGTCGGGCCCTGCGAGTGCATTGGCGGTGGCGGTAACGGCGTCCGGGCCGAAGATCGCGCCCGCGTCGGCGAGTTCCTGCTCGCTCCAGGCCGGGTTGCTGGTCAGGAAGGGGGGCTCGTCGCAGAACACGAACTTGCCGATCCGCTCCGCACCGAACAGATCGAAATAGCACCAGAGCACCGAGCAGCCCATGCTGTGCCCCAGGATCGTGACGTCGCGGACATCGAGTGTACGCAGCGCATCCCACACATCCTTGGCCAGGCGCTGGATGCGGTAGCCGTGTGCCGGTTTGTCGGAGTCGCCATGGCCTCGCATGTCGATTGCAATGACCCGATAGCGGTCCGACAGGCCTTCGATCTGGTGCTTGAACTGCTCAGCGGCCTGCGACCAGCCCGGGATCATGACCAGCGTCTTGCCGCTGCCGGCCTCGAGCACATTGAGGCCCACGCCATCGCTGGTGGTGATTCGATGCTGTTTCATCTCGGTCTCCGCGTTTCTCATTGATGCTACCTTGCCAAGTCGTGGCGCCGTTCAATGACCGCTTTGTCTGACAGGACAATCTCAGCAGCGCTGTCGCGATACGGGCAGCCCCCGAGATCTGACGGTGCGGGCGCTATGATCCCGTCGGCTGCATGCGACCGCATGAAATAATTCTGGCAGGCCCGGGCGGAATTCGGTTTTCACCGATCACGCCAGGAGGCTGTCGGGTAAGGAAACATATCGGATGATCGACCATCTGGACCATCTGGTTTTGACGACCTCTCGCCCCGAGGCCTGCATCCGCTTCTACACCGGGCTGTTAGGCATGCAGCTCGAGACCTACATCAGCGGGATCCCGCCGGTCGAGCGCACGGCGTTCCGGTTCGGCGCGCAGAAGATCAACCTGCACATCCAGGGCTCGGAGTTTTCTCCCAGAGCCCACTTGCCGGTGCCTGGCAGCCAGGACCTCTGCTTCATCGCCTCGGTGCCGATCGCCGAGGTCGAGGAGCGTCTGCGCCGTGCGGGCTGGCCGATCATCCAGGGACCGGTCCAGCGCACCGGTGCGACCGGCATGATCCTGTCGGTCTACCTGCGCGATCCAGACCTCAACCTGATCGAGATATCGGAGCAGCTCTGAGCGCTGGTGGGCGAGTACCGCCCGACCCGTCAGATCGTCATCCCGCCGTCGATCATATAGGCCTGGCCGGTCACGAAGCGGGACTCGTCGCTCGCGAGAAAGACGAGGAGTGGCGCGATCTCCTCGGCCCTGGCGATGCGGCCCATCGGCTGGCGCGCGATGAAGGCCTGCCGCGCCGCCACCGGGTCAGCGTAGGCGTTGATCCGGTCGGCCAGCGAGGGCGTGTCCACGGTACCCGGGCAGATCGCATTGCAGCGGATCCCCTGGCCCACATAGTCGGCAGCGACACTCTTGGTCAGACCGATCACCGCTGCCTTGGTCGTCCCATAGACGCAGCGGCTGGGCAGACCCCTGACGCTCGAGGCGACGCTCGCCATGTTGATGATGCTGCCGCCGCCGCGCTCGATCATGCCAGGGAGAAACGCCTGGATCATGTGCAGGTGCGAACGCACATTGAGCCGGAATGCGAGATCGAGCTCGTCATCGTTCGCCTGCAGGGCGGTGCCGTTATGGACAATGCCCGCACAGTTGAAGAGCACATCGGGTGCGGGGATGCGACGCGCAGCTGCCTCGATCGCGGCCCGATCGAGCACATCGAGCAGCGCCGTCTCGATACCGGGCGCCCCCTCGAGTGTTGCGAGTGCGGCTCCGTTGACATCGGTCGCCCAGACTCGTGCGCCCTCGGCCGCCATCGCGAGCGCGCTCGCTCGACCGATGCCCTGCCCGGCGGCGGTCACCAGGATCGTCTTGCCTTCCAGTCGTCTTGTCATTTCAGCTCCATGTAAACCGATTGCCGATGCGCGATGGCCGACCAATCCCAGGCGATGCCCAGCCCCGGCTCCAGTGGGGCGAGCGCCTGGCCATCCTCGATGCGCAAGCCCTCGAGCGTGATGTCCTCGAGTTGCGGAATGTATTCGACCCAGGGCGCGTTGGGCACCGCCGCACAAAGGCTCACGTGCAACTCCATCAGGAAGTGCGGACACACCGGCACATCGAAGGTCTCGGCCAGATGCGCGGTCTTGATCCAGGGGGTGATGCCGCCGATCCGCGCAACATCGGGCTGAACGATCGAGCAGGCGGCGTCCTCGAGGTATTGCCTGAACTGCATCGGGTGGTAGAGCGATTCGCCGACCGCGACCGGAATGCTGGTGTGCGCGAGCAACTGGCGGTGGCCGCCGACATCTTCGGCAGGCAGGGGCTCCTCGATCCAAGCGAGGTCCAGTTCCGCGAACGCCCGGGCCCGCCGCATCGCCTCAGGACGAGTCAGTCCCTGATTGGCGTCGGTCATCAGGTCAAAGCCCGGGCCGACGGCCTGCCGCACTGCCGAGAGCCGGGCGAGATCTTCGCTGACATGAGGGCGCCCGATCTTGATCTTGGCCCCTCTGAAGCCCTGGTCCCGAGCGGCGAGGGTCTGATCGACCAGCTCCTGCGGGCTCAGATGAAGCCATCCCCCCTCGGTCGTGTAGAGCGGCACGCGATCGCGTGCTCCGCCCAGCAACTGCCACAGAGGCAATCCGGTACGCCGGGCGCGCCAGTCCCACAAGGCCGTATCGACACAGGCGAGCGCGAGGCTGGTGATCGCGCCGACCGCAGTGGCGTGGGTATGGAAGAACAGATCCTTCCAGATCGCTTCGACCGCTGTCGGGTCGCGGCCGAGCAGACGCGGCGCCAGGTGATCCCGCAGCAGCGCGATGATCGATGAGCCGCCGGTGCCGATCGTGTAGGCGTAGCCTGTGCCGGCCAGTCCGTCGCTCGCGCGCAGGCAAAGCAGTACGGTCTCCTGGGTGACAAAGGACTGGATCGCGTCGGTACGGACCACCTTGGGCGGCAGGTCCACCTGACGGATCTCGATGCGTTCGATGCTGACGGCGGACATGGATGCTCCGGATCGCTCGGGACGGGAGGCTGCGCGAAAAACGCAGCTTGACCGGCTTTGGCAGTGCGTGTGAAAATTTTGAGGCTGACTATAGTGCTTGTCCACTGGCGAGTCGATTGCTGACGTATTTCCTCCGGGACCCGCCCCGGGTGCTTGAGCAGTCCTCCGTTTCAAGAGCCCAGTCAGCATGCTTCCTGCAACACAACACGATTCCAAAGGAGACAGTCATGACAGGACGGACCGGTATCGGCAGGCTCGCAGGGATCAGTATCCTCGCGATCGGTGCATTCGCAGCGTTGGCCAGTGGCGCCGCCTCCGCACAGCAGAAACTCAAATGGGCTCATGTCTACGAGACCTCGGAGCCCTACCACACCGAATCGGTCTGGGCGGCCAACGAGATCCGCGCCCGCACCAACGGCAAGTTCGACATCCAGGTCTTTCCCGCCTCTTCGCTGGGCAAGGAGACCGACATCAACCAGGGTCTGACCCTGGGCACCGTCGACATGATCATCAGCGGCCCCTCTTTCGCGGCACGCACCTATCCACGCTTCGGCATCGCCTACTACCCGTTCATCTTCCGTGATGGCGCTCACCTGATCGCCTACTCGAAGAGCGGGGTGTTCCAGGAGATGGTGAACGAGTTCCGTGCAAAGACCGGCATCCAGGTGACGGCTTACACCTATTACGGTGCTCGCCACACCACTGCGCAGAAGCCCTTCAGCAATTGCGCCGGCATGAAGGGGATCAAGATCCGGGTGCCGGATGTCCCCGCCTATCGTGCGACGCCTGAGTCCTGCGGCGCCAACCCGACGCCGATCGCGTTCGCCGAGGTGTATCTGGCCCTGCAGAACGGCACGGTCGAGGCCCAGGAAAATCCGCTCACCACGATCGAGGCCAAGAAATTCTACGAAGTGCAGAAGGCGATCATGCTGACCGGCCATATCGTTGACGGTCTGACCACCCAGATCGCGCCACACCTCTGGAACCGGCTGAACGAGGCGGAGCGGCGCATCTTCACCGAGGTCACCCAGCAGGCGGCGGTGCGCGCGACCGAGCAGATCACCAAGCGCGAGGCCGAGCTCGTCGACGAGTTCCGCAAGAAGGGACTGCAGATCGTCGCAGTTGACCGTCAGAGCTTCGTCGACGCAGTCCTCAAGAACCGCCCGCTCCAGTCGCTGGGCTTCACGCGCGCTGACTACGACCGGATCCAGGCGGTCAAGTAAGCGTCATCCCAATCGCGCGCGCCACGGGCCGGCCCTCTCGCGGTCAGTGGCCTGGCGCGTGCCTGCATCGGATTGCCGATGAGTAAAAGCGATGACATCGACGCCGGCCCCAGGGTGATGGGCGAGGACGGCGAGTTTCATGCGGTCGACGAGGCAGCGGATTTTTCCACGACCCCTATCGAAGCGTGGGTGGCGCTCCTTTTTTTCTGGGCGCTGGGCCTCACGGTCTTCTACCAGTTCTTCACCCGCTATGTGCTCAATGATTCGGCCTCCTGGACCGAGGAGATTGCGCGCTATCTGCTGATCGCGACGGTGTTCACCGGTGCGGCGATCGGTGTCGCGAAGAACAACCACATCCAGGTCGATTTCTTCTACCGCTTCATGCCTCGCGCGCTGTCGCGCCCGCTCGCCATCGCAGTCGACCTGCTGCGCATCGGGTTTTTCGGTGCTGCGACCGTGCTGACGCTGCAGATGATGCAAAAGCTCGGCAGTTACCGGATGACGATCGTCGATCTGCCGATGAACCTGGTCTATGGTGTGGTGATGGTCGGCTTCGCAGCGATGACCCTGAGGGCGATCTGGGTGCTGCGCGTGCACCTGCGTCGCGGCTACTCGGTGCTCGAACGACCGGACTCCGAGATGAGCGAGCGCTGAGCACAGGCTGGAGACCCGAACATGCTGAAGATCCTGTTCCTGGTGCTGATGAGCGGCGGTCTGCCGGTTGCGATCGCGATGGCCGGTGCTTCGCTGATCTATCTGTTTTTCGTGCAGAGTTCGCCGCCGTTCGTCGTCATCCACCGGATGGTCGCCGGCATCGACAGCTTTCCGCTGCTGGCCGTGCCCTTCTTCATCCTGGCCGGCAATCTGATGAACAACGCCGGGATCACCAACCGCATCTACAACTACGCGCTGGCGCTGGTCGGTTGGCTCAAGGGCGGGCTGGGTCATGTCAATGTCGTCGGCTCGGTGGTCTTTGCCGGGATGAGTGGCACGGCGATCGCCGACGCGGCCGGGCTCGGCACCGTCGAGATCAAGGCGATGCGCGATCATGGCTACAGCAAGGAGTTTGCGGTTGGCGTCACCGCCGCGTCGGCCACGCTCGGTCCGATCATTCCACCGAGCCTGCCATTTGTGATCTACGGCATGATGGCCAATGTGTCGGTGGGTGCGTTGTTCCTCGCCGGCATCCTGCCTGGCCTCGTGATGGCCGGGCTGATGATGGTAACGGTTGCCTATTTTGCCCATCGCAACAGCTGGGGATCCGATGTCGGTTTCGTGCCGGCGCGCGTGCTGAAGGCCTTGCTCGAGACCGCCATCGTGGTCCTCTGGCCACTCGTGGTCTGGGCGCTGGTGCGCCATGCGCAGTGGCCCGCCCAATTGACGGTGATGGGCGCGGTTGCCCTGCTGTTTCTCGCCGATCGGGTGTTCCGGTTTCAGGCGGTGCTGCCGATCATGACGCCGGTGTTGCTGATCGGCGGCATGACCACCGGTGTGTTCACGCCGACGGAGGGGGCGATTGCCGCCTGTGTCTGGGCTCTGGTGCTTGGGTTTTTCTGGTATCGGACGCTCAGCCTGCGCAGCTTCGTCCGCATCTGCCTCGATACGGTCGAGACGACAGCCACCGTGCTCTTCATCGTTGCGGCGGCCAGCATCTTCGGGTGGATGCTGACCGCGACAGGCGTCACTGCAGCGATCAGTGACTGGGTGCTCGGTTTCACCCGCAACCCCTGGGTCTTCCTGCTCCTCGCCAATCTGCTGATGCTGTTCGTCGGCTGCTTTCTCGAGCCGACCGCTGCGATCACGATCCTGGTTCCGATCCTGGTGCCGATCTGCCAGCAACTGGGCATCGACCTCGTGCACTTCGGTCTGGTCATGGTGCTCAACCTGATGATCGGCCTGTTGCATCCGCCGATGGGGATGGTGCTGTTCGTGCTGGCCCGGGTGGCGCAGCTGAGCGTCGAGCGCACCACGGTGGCAATCCTGCCCTGGCTGGTGCCGCTGCTCCTGAGTCTCGTCGTGATCACCTACGCGCCAGATCTCGTGCTGTGGCTGCCCCGGCTTTTCAACTGAGTGCCTGTCATGAATCCCTTCATTCGTCTTCATGCCGCTGACGACGTGCTGATCGCCCGCGCGCAGATCGTCGGCGGCCAGCGGGTCGATGGCGTCCCGGTGCGAGGCCTGGTGCCTGCCGGGCACAAAGTCGCCTTCAGGCGGATCGATGCCGGTCAGCCGGTGCGTCGCTACAATCAGATCATCGGCTTTGCCTCCCGCGACATCGAGCCCGGTGAGCATGTGCACACGCACAACCTCGACATGGGCCCTGACAAGGGCGGCTTCGCACGCGACTACGCGATCGGGCAGGATGTAAAGCCCGCCCCGGCGCGACAGCACGCGAGCTTCATGGGCATCCGCCGCGCCGATGGCCGGGTCGCGACCCGCAACTACATTGGCGTGCTCTCGAGCGTCAACTGCTCGGCGACGGTGGCGCGCGCGATTGCCGATCACTTCTCCCGGCAGATCAATCCGCAGGCGCTCGCCGACTATCCTCAGGTCGATGGGGTGGTCGCGCTGACCCACGGCACCGGCTGCGGCATGGATACGGAGGGCCTGGGCATGCGGCTCCTCGAGCGCACGCTCGCGGGCTATGCGACCCATGCCAATTTCTGGGGGGTGATCGTGGTGGGGCTGGGCTGCGAGGCAAACCAGCTCAATGCCTGGCTCGCTCACAGCAGCCTCAGCGAAGGCGACCGTCTGCAGGTCTTCAACATCCAGGACAGCGGTGGCACTCGGCAGACGGTCGAGCGCGGCATCAGCCTGGTGCGGGGGATGCTCCCCCAGGCCAATGCGCTCGAGCGGACGCCCTGCAGTGCCGAGCACATCACGGTCGGGCTGCAGTGCGGCGGTTCGGACGGGTACTCGGGCATCAGCGCCAACCCGGCCCTGGGCGCGGCGGTGGATCGTCTGGTGGCGCACGGCGGCACGGCCATCCTGAGCGAAACCCCCGAGATCTATGGCGCTGAGCATCTGCTCACGCGCCGTGCGGTCCGTCCCGAGGTCGCGCAGCGGCTGATCGCGCGGATCCGCTGGTGGGAGCACTACACCCGGATCAATGGCGGCGAGATGAACAACAACCCCTCGCCCGGCAACAAGGCGGGAGGCCTCACCACGATCCTCGAGAAATCCCTCGGCGCCGTCGCCAAGGGTGGCACCACCAATCTGCAGGCGGTCTACGAGTACGCCGAGCCGGTGCGCGAACCTGGCTTCGTCTATATGGACACGCCGGGCTACGATCCGGTCAGTGCCACCGGGCAGGTGGCGGGCGGGGCGAACCTGATCTGCTTCACCACAGGCCGCGGCAGCGCCTACGGATGCGCGCCGGCGCCGAGCCTCAAGCTCTCGACCAATACCACCCTGTGGCAACGCCAGCAGGAGGACATGGACATCAACTGCGGCGACATCATTGACGGCGCGGCCAGCGTCGATGAGCTCGGTGAACGCATCTTCCGCTTGATGCTCGCGACCGCCTCGGGCGAACCGACCCGCAGTGAGTTGCACGGCTATGGTCAGAACGAATTCGTCCCCTGGCAGGTTGGGGCAGTGATGTGAGCGTGAGATCACTCGGGAGCGAGCCATGGGTCGGGTCATCGCCGCGCCGGTGCTGCGCGGGCAGGTCGCAGCAATCATTGCAGCATCGGGTAGCTCGTCTGAGGAAGCCGCCCAGGTCGCCGACAATCTGGTGCTCGCCAACCTGAGCGGCCACGACTCCCACGGCGTGGGCATGGCCCCCCGCTATGTCGATGCGGTGCTCGAAGGTGGGCTCAGGCCCAACGCTGGCGTCAAGGTGCTGCTCGATACCGGCCCGCTGCTGCGGCTCGACGGGCAGACAGGCTATGGTCAGGTCTCGGGCGCGCAGGCGATGCGGATGGGTATCGAGCGGGCCCGCCGTCATGGGGTGTGCCTCATCAGCCTGGCCAGCGCGCACCATCTGGGTCGGATCGGTCACTTCGCCGAGATGGTGGTTGCCGAGGGTCTCGTCTCCCTGCATTTCGTCAATGTCCTCGCTCGTCCAGTGGTTGCGCCGTTTGGCGGGGGCGACGGCCGCTTTGGCACCAATCCCTGCTGCATCGGGCTGCCGCTCGGTGATGGCGGTGATCCGATCATTCTCGATTTCGCGACCAGTCGCGTCGCTCAGGGCAAGATGCGGGTCGCGCATAACGAAGGCCGCCGCGTCCCCGAAGGCTATCTGATCGACGAACGGGGCGAGCCGACCACCGACCCGGGGGTCGTGGTGTTGCCTCAGGCGGGGGGGCTGTTTGGCGCCTTGATGACCTTCGGCGAGCACAAGGGGTTCGGGCTTTCGCTTGCCTGCGAGTTATTGGGTGGTGCGCTCACGGGCGGCGGGACCTGGCATCGGCCCGCTGATGATCGGCGCGCCGTGCTGAACGGCATGCTCTCGGTGCTGATCAGCCCTGAGTTGCTGGGGACACAGTCGACCTTTGAGGCCGAGGCGCAGGCCTTCGTGCACTGGCTTCGGCAAAGCCCGGCCGCACCTGGCAGCGCCGGCGTACAACTACCCGGCGAGCCCGAGCGCCAGGCACGCGCTGCGCGGCTGGCGCAGGGCATCGAGATCGATGATGCGACCTGGGCCGAAATCGAGGCAGCGGCGGGCAAGGTGGGCGTGCGGCTGGCTGCGTGATCGGTGTACCGATCACCGGACGGTGTTCGCCAGCCGATCACTCCCCGTCCGGCCGGGCGAGCAGCCGATCGAGCAGCAGCCTTGACGCGGGTTGCAGGCTCGACCGCGATTTGCAGGCGAGCATCAGCGTGCGTGCCGACCAGGCGTCGCGCAGCCGAATCACATGCAGGCCCAGCGAGCGTACCTGGCCGAGGCAGGCGGCAAGCGGCACCACCCCGATCCCAACCCGGCGGCGTTCATCAGAGGCGTCACCGACGAGTTGCCCAACGCCCGCATCACATTCGACAAGTTCCATGTCATCGCACACGCCAATGCAGCCGTGGACAAGACGCGCCGCATCGAGCAGCGCAGC